>Ga0118677_10000030_pt1 | contig 256019 bp, 170 predicted proteins | sample AliMusrvi5mmetaG_FD_86154 | JGI IMG/M metagenome (GOLD analysis project Ga0118677, IMG submission 86154) | reverse complement strand
CGCACGGTCGAATCCGTACCGGTCAATCATACCCAGCACTTGCGCAAAGCAGCTCGCAACGCGTATCATAATCCCGCCTCCGTTGTCGTGTCCGCGGCGTCAACCGCGGGGATGAGTTTTTATTCGATACACCCATCGTACACGTTCAGCGGAGGCTTATCATTTCAAAATGCTATTTTGGACAAGAGTGTCTTGCCGTGATGAATCTGCACCGTGACCCCAATTATTGGAAGCACAGGTAATTAAAGCTCGCCCACCGGGCGGGCCGCGTGGCGGGCCAAAGGAATCGACCGTGCGCCCGAACGAACCTGCACCTTGTTTCCGTCCGTCTCCACTGGTACACTACACCTTAATTCTGAGAGGATTACAGGATTTGCAGGATTGAGACAAGAAGTTGAGAGAGTGACATCTTTCCTTGGGTATAACTTTGCGTTTTGTACCGGTCTCTTATTGTCTCACCTCAGTCCGCCCATCATGTAAATCCTGTAATCCTGTCAAAAAAAGGATTTTTCAATGGAGCAGTTTATAGTCACAGGAGGGGCCGGTCTCATCGGCAGCAATCTGGTCGCGGCGCTGAACGCACGCGGCATCAGCGACATTCTTGTGACCGACCACCTGAACCATCCGCTGAAAGAGAAAAATCTGTCGCGCCTGAGCTATGCGCGCTACCTCGACCGCGACGCGTTCCGCGCGGCCCTGCGGGCGGGCGAGATCGCGCCGGCGACCACGCTTTTCCACCTCGGCGCGTGCAGCTCCACCACCGAGACCAACCAGGCCTACCTCGACGACAACAACACCGGCACCACCCGCGAGCTGTGCGAATGGTGCCTCGCCCACGGCATGCGCTTCATCTACGCCTCCAGCGCCGCAACGTACGGCGACGGCGAGCTGGGCTACTGCGACGATGACGCCGTGACGCCCAAGCTTCAGCCGCTGAACCTCTACGGCTGGTCGAAGCAGAAGTTCGACCTGCTCGCGATGAAGAAAGGCTGGTTCGGCCAGATCGTGGGCCTCAAGTATTTCAACGTCTTCGGCCCGGGCGAAGGCCACAAGGGCGAGATGCGCTCGGTGGTGCACAAAGCCTACCATCAGATCCGCGAGACGGGCTCGTTCTCCCTTTTCCGTTCTCACCGGCCAGACTACACGGACGGCGGACAGGTGCGCGATTTCGTCTATGTCAAGGACGCCGTTGCCGTGACGCTGTTCTTCCATGACCACCCCGAGGTCTCCGGCCTTTTCAACTGCGGCACCGGCAAGGCCCGCTCGTGGCTCGACCTGCTGAGCGCGGTCTATGCGGCTATGGGGCGCGAGCCCGTCATCTCCTTTGTGGACATGCCCGCGCACCTGCGCGACAAGTACCAGTATTTCACCGAGGCCGACACGCGCAAACTGCGCGCCGCCGGCTGCCGCCACGCGTTCACGCCGCTGGAAGATGCGGTCAGTGATTACGTGAAAAACGATTTGGATGTCGCACTGTGACTCGCTCCGTGAACACTGCGCCGCTTCCTGGCGGTTACCGTGAAATGTGGCGGATCGCCGCCCCGCTGATCCTCAGCATGGGCTCCTTCACGATCATGCAGTTCTGCGACCGCGTGTTCCTGTCGCGCTACAGCAGCGTCACGATCCAGGCCGCGCTGCCTGCCGGCATCATGGCCCACACGCTGATCTGCTTCTTCCAGGCCCTGGCCGGTTACGCGGGAACCTTCACCGCGCACTATCACGGCGCGAAGGCGAAGCACGAATGCATCCGCTCCACGGTGCAGGGGCTCTGGCTGGCGCTCGCGTCCTGGCCGCTGATCTTGCTGCTGATCCCGCTCGGCTGCTGGCTCATGACCCTGAGCAGTCACGCGCCCGCCGTGCTCGTCGCCGAAAAGACATATTTCGTCATTCTCATGGCGGGCGGCATCATGGTGCCTCTCAATTCCGCCATCGGCGGCTATTTCATGGGCGTCGGCAGAACCCAGATCAACATGGTCGCCAACGGGTTCGGCTGCCTGCTGAACATCGTGCTCAACTACATCATGATCTTTGGCCACTGCGGCGTGCCTGCGCTGGGCATCGCAGGCTCCGCGCTTGCGACGTTGATCTCCGGTTTCGCCACCTGTTTCATCCAGCTCGCAATCTTCTTCCGCGAGCAGCCGATACGCGAAACGGGGCTTGCGGCCCTGCTGAAGATCGACCCCGCCCTGATGCGCCGGATCATCCGCTTCGGAACGCCCTCGGGCATGCAACTGCTGATGGACATCGGCGCGTTCGCCCTCTTCATCATGCTGACCGGCCGCCTGGGCGACGTCTCGCTCGCAGCCAGCAACATCGCCTTCAGCATCAACAACCTCGCCTTTGCGCCGCTCCTCGGGTTCGGCCTGGCGACCTCCACCCTCGTAGGCCAGCACCAGGGCGCGCGCAACCCCGAAGCGGCAGAGCGCGCCGGCTACACGGGCCTGAAGATGGGGCTGCTCTACATGTGCGTGATCGGCGCGACCTTCGTGCTGTTCCCCAAAGGCTATTTCGAATTATTCCGCCCCAAGAACGCCTCGTTCTCGGCGGATGACCTGCTGGCCCTCGGCCGCACGATGCTCTGCCTGATGACCGCCTGGGGCCTGCTGGACACGATCACCATCGTGCTGAGCGGCGCGCTGAAAGGCGCGGGCGACACGCGCTTCGTGATGGTCTACATGGTGCTCGGCGGCTGGCTCATCCTCGTGCCGGGCACCCTGCTCCTGCTGCACCTCGGCTACAGCATCATCGGGCTCTGGGTCTGGCTCGCCATTTACATTTCCGTGCTGGCCGTGGGCTTCTGGTGGCGCTGGCAGCAGGGCCGCTGGAAAACGATCCGCGTCATCGAGCACCGCGAAGGTGTGGAGTACCGCCCGCCAGCCGCTGACGAGATCGTGTGATTTCTGTAATCATATTCGTTGCCATATTTGCGAATATGACTACTGCGGCGGAGGTATTGCGTCGCCTCAAGTCGGTTGGTCGGCTTTGGAGTGGTCCTGTTTTACAGAGGCGTCATAAAGACATTCTGGATCTAGATGTCATCATGTCATATGCAGCTTCATACTGAAGATCATCGGGGTGAAACTTTCGGCATTGGCCAGTTCTTGCTAACTCCCTCGCAAGAAATCTTCATCACGTCTTCTGCTGAAATGCCAAATCTCTGAGCCACTCTTTCACTACATAGATTCTTATCCTCGTTTGTGTCTTTGTCCTCTTTTGTTTCCAGCGAACTTCAGTCCGGCAAATCGGGCGGCTTGACTGAGGTCCGACTTGTTAGTCTTTCTGCGTTACCCCGGGACTGCTTTGAGTTTTAATCCGACAGCATCGAAGACCTTCAACACGGTAGTAAGCTCTGGATTTCCCTCTCGGGATAAGGTCTTATATAGGCTCTCACGTCCGAGACCGGTTTTCTTCGCAATCTTCGTCATACCTTGGGCTCGGGCAATATCACCAAGTGCGGCGGCAATCAACGCGGAATCGCCCTCCTCGAGTGCGCATTCCATATAGGCGGCCATGTCTTCTTTCGTCTTCAGATGCTCTGCGGCATCCCACACTGTTGTTTTTGTTTTCATATTTTCCTTCTATATGGTCTTTGAAAGGGCTATGGCTTTCTGAATGTCATTGGGTTGTGACCTCTTGTCGCCTCCAGCAAGCAACACCACAAGTGTTTTCCCCTTTTGAATGAAATAGACGCGATGTCCCGCCCCGTAAATCACTACGGCGTTCTGACACTCCTTCGCCCACGGGCTTCACGTCGCCGAAATTCCCTAGCGACACGCGACGAATCCGAATCAAAATTCGCGTTTTCGCCAAGTTGTCACGGAGCTGATCAAACCATGCCGAATACGTCCTTGTCTGGCGGATCTCAATCACGGATGTAATGTATCACATGGGATACAGTATGAACAGCCACATTTAAACAATTAACTTTCGCCCAACATTAGCGGCCAACAAAGGTGAGATTATACCGTCAGCCCCCGTTTGCGGAAAGGCTGTGGCATGGGCGACTCGCCCATGATTTCACGGGCAAGTTGCCCGTGCCACGAAGAAAATTCGGAATTGCGATTCCAGACCTACTTCGCGGGCACAACCTGCACGGCGTCGACATGCACCGTGCCGCGCGAGCCGCGGACCGTGAAGAGCACCGACGCTGGCTTGCTGACTGAAAACCGAAAAGTGCCGATGGATTGGAAGCCGTGTTCGCCTGTCGGAGCGCGTGTCTGATCGACCGTCACGGTCTTATCTCCTTCAACGCACTGCACCGTGACGTTTGCGGCTTTGGCGCGGTTTACATGCGGCAGCCACGCCACGCGCACGTCGTATAGGCCGTCCGCTTTGACGGTGAAGGGGAACCGCGCCGTCGCCGTCGCATCGCTGGAATAGAGGTAGTCCTCGCTCACAAACCCCGTCAGCGTGCCGCTGTCGCTCCAGTCGCCGTGCAGTTCGGCGTCCGCGTCATCGATGACGATCCCCGGAAGCGTCGAGGGATTGAGGCCTGAGCCCGTGTGCGCCACAGCGTGTGCGCCGGGCGGCAGCGCGAGCGGCCCTTCGAGCGTTGCGCGCCGCATGGCGCCGGGCTGGGAGATCAGCTCCTTGAGCAGGTCGAGATGCTTCTCGTACACGCCGCGCGGCGTGGTCTGGTGGCGGACGCAGATCCAGGCGGCTTTGCCCACCACCTCCCCCATCATGCCGCAGGTCTTCATCACGCGCACCGGCCCGAGCGCTTCGTGCGTTACGCTGATGTCGCGGCCCGCCATGAACAGGTTGCTGACGTTGCGGCTGTAGAGGCAGCGGTAGGGCGCCCAGTACGGCCCTTTGTAGCTGTAGTTCTTGCCCGATGTGCAGTATGAGATGAACTCGTTGCCCTCATGCCCCTTTGAATAGGCCGGAGCGGGCATGTGGAGGTCGATGTGCCACGTGCAAGGGAAACAGCCGTCGGGGAAAGCCTTGCCCTGACGGAAGTCGTCGCCCGTCAGAACCACGTCGCCGAGCAGTCGGCTCGACTCGCGCTTGCCGGCGATGTAGGCGGCCCAGCCGAGGCGATAATTGGGGTAGAGCTTGTCCACGTTCTTCAGCGCATCCCACGCGCCGTACATCGCCCGGAGGTTCAGGTCGCGGATGCGCTCGATGTCGTTCGCGGAGTCTTTGTCGAACCCGCTCTCCCAGAACCAGCCGCCCAGATTGCCGAGCGACGAATGAACCCATTTCCCGTCGCGCTTATCACGGCTTGGAAAGGGCTTGTCGCTGAGATCCACGGCCCATGGGCAGGACGGAAAAGGAGCCGCAACGGTCCCTGCCTGAATCGCCGAAGCGAGCGCCTCTTTGTCTTTGCACTCGCACTGGAGCACCTGATTCGTATTCGCCGCGTCCAAGAGATTCCAGAGGTTACTCGCGCCCATCAGCCCGTCCTTGGCCCGCTCGTGATCCGCGCCCGCTAGCAGGCCGACCGTGCCATCGCCCGTGCAGTCGGCGAAGAACCGCGCCTGGAGCCGCAGGCACCGCACCGTGCGGATGTTCTGAGCGACGACCGACACGATGCGCCCGTCGCGCGCCTCAACCGCGTTCACATGCAGCCCGGTCAGCGACGTGATGCGCGGCTCCTCTTTGACGAGATCGCGTTTGCGCTCGTCGCCAAAGACAGCGCCCCGCCCCGCGTTCTCGTGTCCCGGCCCGCCTGGCGTAACCACTTCCTCAACGATCTCGCCGATGTGCCGGTAGGGCCGCTGCCTCGTCTTCCCTTGCGGCCACACGCGCACCTCGGAGCTGCCGTTGCCGCCGAGCACCGGGCGGTCCTGCACAAGCGCGACGGTGAGTCCGTTGCGGGCTGCCGAAAGGGCCGCGCTGGTGCCGGCGATGCCGCCGCCCACGACGACCAGATCATAGGTGCCGCCGTCCTCCGGCTGCTCCGGCAACCCCAGCGCCGTCCGGCGGAATGCGGCGAGCGTGGTCGGCTCGTCTGGCGGCTGAAATTCGGCGTCCTTGCAGAACAACACTGCGTCGCACCGGCCCTCGAAGCCCGTCAAGTCGTGGAGCGTGATCTTTACCTCTGACCCGACATCGACGGTGCCGCCGTCCTGCCAATGCCAGGCCTCGCCCTTGGTTCCGAAGGTCTCCGCGAGCGGCTTGCCGTTGACCCACACCTGGAATTTTCCGGGCGCTCCCGTCACTTTCCAAGGCGCCACCCAGTCGCGCGTCCGGACCCACACTCGATAGGTTCCGGGTTTGGAAAAGCGGATCGTCGTGATCGCGTCGCCCACCGGCACACCGAGGCCGTGCGCCAGCAGATAGGGCGAGCCCATCTGATCCATGGACTGCTGGTCGATGTCCCAGCCACCCGTGTCGACGAAATTCTCCGCCTCCAGCAGGACGTTCTGGGCGCGCGCCGAAAGGGCGACGGCACAACAGAGAGGCATGATCACGCGGTTCAATAAGGGCATCGTCGTTTTCATGACGACAGTGTAACACGGTGGCCGTTCCACGTTCAATACGCGTCCGGCTCCCGAGCCGCCCGCAGTCGGAAGAAGGCTTTGTCCGGTACAATGTCCCGCGGCGCATATCACTTTGACAAAAAAATCGACATAATCGGAGCGTCCTTGACGGTGTAAAAGAAAGTGACCGGGCGTCCAACCACCACCCGGTCAAACGGGGGCGCGATTTGGCCCCAGTCATCCGGCTGGGTTATCACCGGCGCGACGTTGTCGACGTACACTTTGGCTGGCTGAAGCGACGTGAAGAATGCGGCCGCCGAAGCGTTAGTCACGGTCGGAACGATACCCACCCGGGACGACATAGGGAATCGTTGACGACAAATCTGAAACGGCAAGATCTATCTTGGGCAATGGAGGACAAGGGGGATCTTGATAGGTGTTGCCGATGACAAAAAAACGTACCCGTTCGTCATCGGTTCTTGTGAGGGCAGACCAGCGGGTATCTTGATTGTGTTCGACTGATAATGCGGTCCGGTAACCAGATCGATCATCCACCCTTCCAGCTCGACGCCGGCGGGTACAGCGATTTCGATGTACTGGTTATTCCAAGTGTAAAGGCCGTAACTATCTTCGGACTGATCGACAGCATTGATCTCGTTAATCCACACCGCGCCCCAAGGCACACCATAGACGATATAATACGGAGACCACCCTTGCGCCGCAAAAGTCTGGTTCAGATCTACCGGGAAATACCATGACGGATTATCGAAGGTCTCCTGCTGTTTGAAAAACGTATCCCCGCCCAGATAGGAAGCCCACACACGATACTGCACTACCTGGTCCTGCCTCTGGACTGGGATATCGTTACTTGGCGATGTGCGGTACACGAGCGGGTTCTCAGCCACCGGAACCATCGGCTTGGTGACGGTCTGACCGGCCGGCCAATTGTCCGCGCCCCAGACGTTCGTGCCTACATAATAGGTGACGTACATCTGGATGTTCGCGATCTGCGCCTCCACGCCCACCTCATCCGCGATCAGCGGTTGGAACCCGGTCGCGCTGTACGCCCCGTCTTCGTCTTTACACAAGACCTTGACGTTGACGATATCGAAACCAGGGGCACTGTCCGTGTAGGTGTTTCCTGTTGTGGCGTTATCGGCTTGATCGGACTTGAGACGGAAGCGATCCTCCGCTCTCACAACAGCGGTGGTTACACAAACACAAGCGAACAGGGCGGCATGTCCTCTTTTTATGAACGTATTCGTGTTTATATATTACATTGCTCGCTTGCCAAGCGTTTTCAGAAAACGAGACGGATCAGACACTTGCCGACTCGCACCACTTCTCTGGATAGCCACGCCAGCGTCGCGCCGTGACCGTTTCCATCATGGCATCGAACTTATATGATTGCGTTGAGGATCAAGACGCCGACCAAGCCGGACACGCCGACAAGGGTTTCCATGACCGTCCACGATTTCAAGGTATCCATGACGCTCAGGTTGAAATACTCCTTATACAGCCAGAACCCCACATCATTGACTTGGGAAAGCACAAGGCTTCCCGCACCGATTGAAAGAACCATTAGTTCCGCGTTCACAGAGCCCCCTGAAACGAAGGGCAGCATGATACCTGCGGCGGTTAGCGCCGACACGGTGGCCGAGCCGACGCATATTCGCAAGACTGCGGCGATCAGCCACCCCAGTAGGAGCGGTGATAAACGGGAATGGCTGAGCAATCCGGCGATGTAGTCACTGACGCCGCTTTGGGTCAGGACTTCCTTCAATATCCCTGCGCCAGCGATGATGAGAAACACCGACGTGATGCTGGCGACCGATTTGGCCGCCATGGGCGTTATCTCGCTCATTTTCCGGCCGCGCGCAATTCCGAGCGTGTACATGGCTGCCAATACGGAAATCAGCATGGCCACAGGTGGCATGCCCAAAAAAACGAAAACCTTTCCCGCTACCGTTTCCTTTATCTGGGTAAGTTCAATAACGGTCGAAAGGAGGATCAGAATAACCGGAAGCACGGCCGTGAGAACGCTGACGGCCATGCCAGGCATTTCCGCCTCGGTCATAATTTTCGGGTTTACAAATTCCTTTAAGGGGCTTGCCGGTATTCTCTTCAGAGTTCTGGCAAAAAAGGGACCCGCAAGGACGATGGCCGGAACAGCAATAATCAGCCCATACAACAGCACCTTTCCCATGTCCGCGTGGAACATGACCGAAATGGCGGAAGGGGATGGATGCGGCGGCAGAAAGCCATGCGTCACAGAAAGCGCAGCGATCAGGGGAATCCCGACATAGAGCAGAGACAAGCCAGTGGAAGCGGCCACGGTGAAGATCAGCGGCACAACGACAACAAACGCGACGCTGTAAAACATGGGGACGCCTACGATAAAACCGGTAAGCACCATGGCCCATTGAATATTTTTTACGCCAAAGAGTCTTATTAATCGGGAAGAAATCCGCTGGGCGGCGCCGCTCTCGGCAACCAGTTTGCCTAACATGGCTCCGAACCCTAGGATCATCACCAGCGCCCCCAGCGTGCTTCCGATGCCGGTTTCGACCGCCTTAACGAGAACAGCGGGTTGCATGCCTTCGGCAAGCCCCACAACAAGGGAGACAAGAACAAAGGCAATGAAGGTGTCCAACCGAAAGACGGTAATCAGCACGATCAGACTGATTATTCCGATGATAAGGATGATCAGGGGCATACGTGCTTATTTGCCGATGGGTTGAACCACCCAGTCACCAAGAACACCGAGAAACACAAAGTGTAAATCTATGGTGTTTCTTGGTGTTCTCCGTGTCTTAGTGGTGACGCGTCTATTTCAAATCGAACCCGAAATACCGCACTGCGTTGCGGTAGCAGATGTCCTGCACGACCTCGCCGGTCCAGGCGATGTCGTTCGGAATCTTGCCTTCCGTGATATCGGCGCCCAGCAGGTTGCAGAGCGTGCGGCGGAAGTACTCGTGGCGCGTGTAGCTCAGGAACGAGCGGCTGTCCGTCAGCATGCCCACGAAGCGACTCAGCAGGCCCAGCTGCGAGAGAGCCTCCAGTTGGCGCAGCATGCCGTCCTTCTGGTCGTTGAACCACCACCCGCTGCCGAACTGCATGCGCCCGGCTTCGGGCCCGCGCTGGAAATTGCCCAGCATGGTGCCGATCATCTCGTTGTCGCGCGGGTTGAGCGTGTAGATGATCACGCGCGGCAGCGCGTCCGCCTGCTCCAGCCGGTCGAAGAGGCGCGACATCGGCAGCGCCACGTTCCAGTCGCCGATGCTGTCGAAACCTGTATCGGGGCCGAGCTTCTGGAACATCTTGGTGTTGTTGTTGCGCATCGCGCCGTAGTGGATCTGCACGCTCCAGTCGGTCTTGGCGTCCATGGCCATGCAGGTGAACAGAACCGCCGAGCGGAACTGGCAGACCTCCTCGTGCGTGGCGGTTCCGCCCTGGCGCACGCGGGCGAAGGCCGCGCGGATGCCCGCCTCCGTGTACGTCTCGGCGTAAACCGTATCCAAACCATAGTCCGAGAGGCGGCAGCCGCTCTGTGCGAAGAACACATGCCGTTTCTGCAGCGCGGCCTGCAGGTCGTCCCATGTGTTGACCATCATGCCCGCAGCGGCCGCCAGCCTGTCCAGCCACGCGTTCCAGAACGCGGGGCGGTCGATGGCCAGCGCCTTGTCGGGCCGCCAGGTGGGCAGCATCTGCGTGCCGAAGCCGGACGCCCTGACCTTCGCGTGGTGCTCCAGCGAGTCGGCCGGGTCGTCGGTCGTGCAGACCAGCTTCACCTGGCTGCGTGTCATAAAGCCGCGCGCGCTGAAGCCCGGTTGCGCCAGTTTCTCAGACGTCGCTTGCCAAATCTTTTCGGCTGTGGCAGGCGTCAGCAGATCGAAAATGTCGAAATAGCGCGCCAGTTCGAGCTGCGACCAGTCGAACAGCGGGTTGCGCAACAGATACGGCATCGTCTCCGCGAGCTTCTGGAACTTCTCGCGGTCGAGCGCATCGCCCGTGATGAACCGTTCGTCGATTCCATTTGAACGCATGGCGCGCCACTTGTAGTGGTCACCGCCTAACCAGACACGGGTCATGTTCTCCCAGCGCTTATCCTCCGCAACCTCGGCGGGCGGCAGGTGGCAGTGGTAATCGATAACCGGCATCTGGGCGGCATACCCATGGTACAGTTCGCACGCGGCTTTGTTCTGCAACAGAAAATCGTCGTGAATGAAGAGTTTCATAGTGTCGCTTATTTAACCACAGTCCGCCCCGCCACTCTAGTCAAAAGGAGGTGTTCGTACCTTGCGGATAAAAACGACCGACCGTTGATCATGCCTCCTGAAACACGAAGTCACAAAGAAAACCAGACTCGCAGCTCTTATATCTTCTTCGGTCACATCGACGTATCGACGCGCATCCGGTGATGTTTGAGGTGCAGGTTAGCTCCCTTGATGATGACCTTTTCCTCCTCGCGCCTCAAATCCAAGGGCTCGCCTGTCCAGACAGCCCAGCCCCTCGTCGCGGCGCGCACGTAGAGGTGCTCCAGCGTGTCGGTGAAACGCTCCTGCCCACGCCAGAAAGGCAGTGGGCCGAGCCGATGAATGAGTGGCGCAGGTGTGGCCGATTTCGGCGCAGCCCCAAAATCGTCGAACGCGGGCTGCGGGCTTCCGTAGAAAACGTCTCGCGTCGCAACGGGTACTCCCTCCGCTCGCACCGGTTCCACTTCCGTTGTTTGTTCGGGTGGCGGCTCCCCCACCAAGTCTGCTCGGGTGATGCCGCGCAGGGTCAGCAGAATCATCGGATTCTTCGTGATGGCCTCGCCCAGCAAAAAGTAGATAGCGGCCAAATGTTTGCATGGATTCGCCCAGTCGGGACACGAGCAGCGGCTGGCAAGGTCGTTCGTGCGCTTCGGAAATAGCGGGCAGCCCTCGGACTGAAAGAGGGGCTCAATTTCGAACGGAAGATCGCCCACCAGCAGACGTGCGATCAGGATGGGCCGCTGCCACAATGCCTGAACGATACGCGCGTGGGCTTCTGCCTGAACGTGCTGGAATTGGATGACGCTTTCGTAAGGCTCCTGGTGGGAACCTTGAACTTGGGCCGACACGCACCCGTTACGGATCGTCATCATCGACACTTGGCCGGAGACCGCATAGTTACGGCCGCGCCCGAGGCGCGCCCCCAGTCGGAAGTTCTCCAGCACTTCGGTCCAGCGCTGACTCCACCAAACACGCAGGTGGCCCCCGTGCGGATTTTGCGCACGGATGCCGCCTTTGACGCTCAGGGGCGTCCGAAGCGCGTGTCTTTTCTTCTTACTCATATCGGACTATTTCCAGCCGCCATTGGGCTCTTAACTCGACCGTTCTAACTCCTCTGTCTCAACCGCAACCGCCGCCTCCGAAAGGCGCAGGATGTCCCGTAGCTCCGCGTTCGAGAGTTCTGTCAAGGAAGTCTCTCCGCTGGTCACAATCTCATCGGCGAGCGCCATCTTGCTTTCAATCATGGCGTCGATCCGGTCCTCCAGCGTGCCGCCGCAGATGAACTTGTGTACCATCACGTTGTGCGTCTGTCCGATGCGGAAGGCGCGGTCCGTGGCTTGATTTTCTACGGCGGGATTCCACCAGCGGTCGTAGTGGAACACATGCGTCGCACGGGTCAGGTTCAGGCCGGTACCGCCGGCTTTCAGAGACAGCACGAACGCCGACGGTTGAACGGACTCCTGAAAATCCTGCACCATGCGGTCGCGCTCTTTGCGCGGCACACCACCGTACAGGAACGGCATGTCGCGCGCAAACACGTGACACAAGTGGCGCTTGAGCAGAGCCCCCATCTCGGCGTATTGCGTGAAAACCAGCGCGCTCTCACCGCGGTCGAAGGTCTCCTCGAGCATCTCCTCGAGACGCACAAGTTTGCCGGAGCGGCGCGATAACCCCTGTGTTTGGCCCAGATAGTGGGCCGGGTGGTTGCAGACCTGTTTGAGACGCGTCAGCACGGCTAAAATCAGCCCGCGCCGGGAGGGCCCGTCGGCTTCTTCGACTTCGCGGTGGAACGCCTCGAGAACCTCCTCGTAAAGCCGCGCCTGTTCCAGCGTGAGCGGACAGTAGACCTTGCTCTCAACCTTGTCCGGCAGATCGGCGATGATCTGCTTGTCCGTTTTCAGGCGCCGCAGGATGAAGGGCGTTGTGACGCGCCTCAGCCGCGAGCGGGCACCCGAATCCGTCCCCGATTGGATCGGCCGGTAGAACTTCTCACGGAAGACGCTCCGCTTGCCCAAGATGCCGGGATTGAGAAAGTCCATGATCGACCAGACATCGCCCACGTGGTTCTCCATCGGTGTTCCCGTAAGCGCCATGCGGTAATCAGCCTGCAGGGCGCGTGCGGCCTGCGCCTGATGGGTATCGGGGTTCTTGATATTCTGAGCCTCGTCGAGCAGGATGCCCGCCCAGCCCACTTTCCGCAAGTCGGTGTAGTCGCGGTATAGCAGATGGTAGCTGGTGATTACCACATCCGCGCTCTGCGTCTCGCGCACGAACGAGTCGCCGTGACACCGCTGCGTCCCGTGATGCAGCACGCAGCGCAGGCTCGGTGCAAAGCGTTGCGCCTCGCGCTGCCAGTTGCCCAGCACCGACATCGGTCCGACCAGCAGCACGGGCCGTTTTTCGCCTCGCGCCTTCTCGTGCAACAGAAAAGCCAGCGCTTGAATCGTTTTACCAAGACCCATGTCGTCCGCGAGGCATGAACCAAACCCCCAGATCCGCAGGTAAACCAGCCAACTGTACCCTCTCAATTGGTACGGACGCAATTCGCCGCAGAACGCCTCGGGAGGACTTAGAATTTCGAAGGTCTGCTCGCCGCTCAGCCGCTTCAGGAACGGATCCATCCAGCCGTGGCCCCTGACGACCGACACGTCCAACCCATACTGGCCGGCCCCTGTGCCCAAAGCCAGACGAACAACTTCCAGCGCCGAATGGGTGTCCCCCGTCTTGCGCTGCCCCACCCGAAGCGCATCCTGGATTTGCCTTACGTCCACCTGGATCCATTGCCCTCGGAAAAAGACCAGCGGCGACTGCGGTTGGAGCAGGCTTTCCAACTCTTCCGGCGTGATGGGCTCCCCGTTGAGCAGAACCGACCACCGGATATCCACTTTTTCATCCAACGCGCGCGAAGGCTCGGTCGCAGGAAGATGAGGAGAGACATCCGCCTCCAAGGAAAGAACGTGCGCGGGTCCCTGTTGCCACCACGGAGGCAGGCGTGTGTCGAAACCTGCGGCCGTCAGGAGCGTGCTGGAGGTCGTCAGAAACGCGTGAGCCTCCAACGTGCTCAGATAACAGCCCAAGCCCTCCGGAGAGCGCGTCGCCGTTCCGAGCGGCGAGAAGAGCATTGCGGCCTGTCCCAGGGACAGCAAAAGGTCTTCGGTTGGCCTCACCTGTTCTGTGTCTTCACGTTCTACGCCTGGAAATGGGAGCGTCTGTTCACCTGCGGTAATCCTCACCTGTAGAAACCATGGCTGGGTGGGACTTGTCGGCTCCTCCAAACAGAAAACCAGCTGCTCGCTGCGCGTGCGGCCCCCTTCGACTGGCCGGCGCCATGCGTACAGGTGCGCGTGGAGAGTTTCGAGATCGGCAACCGTCTCCCACCGGACAACGCGCGTCTCTCCCCGCAGCGCCGAAAACCACGCGTCGTGCGCGCTGTAGTGTTTCCCCCGCTCCGCTTGCGACCGCGACAGGGTGGTTACCACGCTGACCCTCACGAGGCGATCCACCATCTCCTCTAAGAACGCCTCGGCCACACCCAGAGGCGGCAGACCGCAAGTCGCCGAACGGGGCAGGCGCGCGGCGAGTCGGGATATGCGCCGACCCTCCGCGCCGTCTATGGAAGGACACCACCGCGCTTCATAGCGGGTTTCGGATACCTTGCAGAGACCCGGCAGAAAGCGACCTCGGGCAACCAGCGCGCCCGCATAGTGAAACAACTCCGAAAACCGCAACAGATCCTCTGCGGCGAACACTTCGGAGGCCAAGCGTTTCTCCTTTACCAGCCCCAAGAACGTAAAAGCCTGTCTCCAACCGAGCTCGAGTGCGCTGACGATCCACGGACGAAGCGGCGCAGCCTCATCGCGGAATCTTCCGGCAGCGGCCTCATCGCTCAGAAAAGGCTGAGAAGGCAAAGGCGCGAATCCCGCCGCCGTTTGACAGGTGGGAATCTCTAGCGGGAGCGGCTGGCAGCTTGTGACCATCTCGTCGGCGCCTGCCATAACCCGCATCAAACTGTCGAGAAGAGCGGTCTCGCCTGGATCATACGGCGACACGCCGCGTTCCGCCTCTGAAAACTGATCCGCCCGGATGCTCGTAGCGAAAGCATCCTGCTCCCCCCAGATATAGAGTCTGGCAGCGCGCCAGCATATGTGCAAAATAATCATGGCCAACCGCTCATTATAACGGTTGTTTTTCGATTCGAACACCTTCTAAGACAAAAAAAGACAGATCCCTCGGATCTGCCTTCTTCGGCGCGGTCTCTTCTTATATGTTTTACCACCCTTTGGGGGTGGCCGGTCTGTTTTGCAGCATGTTGCGCTCGCGCTCTTCACGTCCCTTTTTCTGCTCCTCATTTAGAATCGCAGAGGCTTTTTCGCGCTGCTCCGCCGTCAAATTGTCGCGAATCACAACCAAGCGACGGGTCGCGAGTTTAGCCTGTTCGGTGCGACAGGTTCCGATACGCTCGATGATTTTCATGATCTCGTCCACATTCGCACCGGGCTCGGACAGCACTTTTTTCGCTATTTCAGCCTGCTGGGTCGCAGCCTGTTCGATTTCTTCATCAATTTTAGACGACTGCTTGTCAAGCGAATCCAAAGCCGCTTTGATTTTCGTGGCCTGCTCACCCTGAATGCCGACCTTCTCCATGAACTCTTTTGACATAACCCGTTTAGCGACCCAGTTTCCACGGTTGAGCGTGTTTCGTTGCCGACGTGCAGTTTCACGGTCGTTCTGTTGTCCCGTTGCCGCAAAAGCGACGAGCAAACAGAGAACGATCAGTTGAGAGGCCTTTGTAAACATGATATTCCTCCATGCCTCCTGCGGATGAAACGAGGCTGTCATGGTTTTTTAACGTCCGGTCCTCGCTTTTATTGCTCCATGTTTATAAATTCCGGGGTTTTCTTTTTCTCTCGCCCCCTTTTTGTGAAAGATGGACAGAGTACCCGCCCCTCTTTTTTGCCCTAACTAAGTGATTCTGCGGCTCGCAAAAGCACGTCATCTTTTTCCTTTATGGCGTGCGGCCTGTGTCACTTGTTTTTATCTATTTTGTTACTAACAAACATGTTACATCTTTTTTATTTTTTCTCTTTACACGTTTTTCCCAGACTGTTGTTCGTTAGCGTTGTGTTCACACTTTTTTTCCACATCCTTTTATAGCCTTAAAAAAACACCCTCTCGTTCTATATAAACCCTTAAGAAAGGGAAGGTTACCCATATAGCCAAGACCTGTTCACAACCTGTTCACAGATTGATTATTTTTTTCCCTTGTACGGGGTATGCAAATGTGGTTCAACTGTACTATGTTTTTTAGGGCTTTTCTCTCTGTAAGCCTGATCTCCAAATGACCTGGTTTTGTGCTTTTTTATGAATGCTCCTGAATTGTGGATGAAGGCGTGCGAACACCTCAAGGGTGTTTTAAACGGTGATGTGTATGCACGCTGGATCGAAATCATCAAACCTATTGCCATTCAAGACAGTATCTTTGTCCTGAACGTCGATAACGACTTCTGCCAAACATGGCTGGAGGACAACTATCAGGATTTTATCATCGACGCTCTGCGCTCTGCGGGTGCGCCGACTGATTTGGGAATCCGTTTCGTTGTTAAAACGTTCGATTCTTCGGCAGAACCGATTTCGGACGAGAGTGTCCCTTCAAAGCCTGAACCCAAAGCGGTGCCGCCCAAACGCCGACACAAAGCAAACGGCGGATCGCACACGAATCCCCTCAATCCCAGTTTCACTTTTGAGAACTTCGTGTCCGGTCCGTCCAACAGCTTTGCCCACGCAGCCGCACTGGGAGTTTCGCAATCTCCGGGGCGCGCATACAATCCTCTGTTCATTTACGGTCAGACCGGCCTGGGGAAAACCCATCTGATGCAGGCGGTGGGCCACCGCGTGTTGCAGTCCCCCAGCATGAGCGTCAGTTACGTGTCCTCTGAAACCCTGCTCAACGAGTACATTGAGGCTCTTCAGAAACGGTCCATCGTCGAGTTTCGCAACAAATACCGCAGTACGGATGTGTTGCTCGTCGACGATATTCAGTTTCTCGCAGGCCGCGAGCGGATCCAGGAAGAGTTTTTCCATACGTTCAATGCCCTGTACGACTCTCACAAGCAGATTATCATGACGAGCGACCGCCCTACGCGCGAACTGTCCGGTCTAGAGCCGCGCTTGGTTTCCCGCTTCGAGTGGGGCCTTGTGACTGAGATCGAATCTCCTGATTTTGAAACGCGCCTCGCCATTCTTCGTTACAAACAGTCGCTGACCAAGGTGCGTCTACCCGATGATCTTTTGACGTTCATCGCGGACAACATTAAATCAAATGTTCGCAGTCTTGAGGGGGCTCTCACGCGCACCATTTCGTTCGCTTCGCTGAATAACCAAATGGCACTCACCCTCGATATGTTGCGAAATCTGTTGAAAGATCAATTGAGTGACGAGCGACAAAAAGACCTTTCGTTTGACGACATCCAGCGCATGGTTGCTGAATACTTTGATCTGCGCTTAACCGATATGTCGAGTAAACGGCGGCCTCGTTCGGTTTCGGCTCCCCGTCAAGTGGCGATGTTTCTTTGCCGAAAACTTACACGCTCCTCTCTTCCCGAAATCGCAAATTCTTTCGGCAAGACGCACGCGACTGTTGTTCATGCCTGCAAAACAATCCAAGATCGTATTCAACTCGAACCGGATTTGCGCGACTCGGTAAGAGAACTCACCCGAAAATTAGGTCGAGACCCGTTGGCTTTTCACCTTTAACTTACGCTCAATAACCTGTTAAAAACCTTGTGATACCCAGTGTATCCTTTTTCAATTTGCTACGGATTATCAACATGACCTCTAAGTCTCCCCTGTTTTATGGTTGTTTCCTTTCGGGTTATCAACACGTTATTGGATTCAGTATTGGTGTTGCAACCATCTCTGAAATAACGAGTTGTAACGTTATCACCAAAAAAACAAAAGCATACTAATACGACTAATCAGTCTTTACTTTAATACCTTTAATAGTCTAAACTGAAGCCTTCACTTTCAGATGTTCAGGCAAAGAAAAGGCAGTCATCCACAGAGGAGTTGAGGAAATGAAGTTTTCCATCATCCGATCCACGTTTCTTGAGGGGTTGCAGACAGTTCAAAATGTCGTGTCTGCCAAGGGATCATTGCAGATTCTTTCAAACGCGTTGATTCAGGTTGAAGAGGGTCGTCTGTGCATCACAACGACCGACCTCGATATTTCTGAAAGATGTTTTGCTGATTGCGAAGTGGAGCAACCTGGAAGCACGACGTTGCCCATTCGGAGATTGGCCAGCATTATCCGCGAATTGGATGAAGGAAAAATTTTGGTTGAGGTGAATGAGGACGACGTGGCGACGGTGCAGTGCGCCTCTTCATTCTTTAAGATCATCGGATTGCCGACGCGCGATTTTCCGCCGATTCCCGCAGCGGAAGGAAAATTCTGCTATCGGATCGACCAGGGGGCTTTTAGGGAAATGTTGCGTAAGACGTGTTACGCGGCGTCGCAGGATGAGACGAGACGTGTGCTGAACGGAGTCTTGCTAGCGTTTAAAGAAAACAAGCTGACGATGGTGGCCACTGACGGACGGCGGTTGGCGCTTGTTGAGCATGAGATCGAGTTTCCTCCTGAGGCTGAGACAGAGATGATTCTGCCGACCAAAGCGGTGAGCGAACTGATGCGTATTTTGGGAAATGAAGGGGATCTCAAAATTTATGCACAGAAGAACCAAGTGATTTTCGGTTTGGGAACGACCATGCTCAGCAGCAAATTGATCGATGGTGTCTATCCGAACTATCGGCAGGTCATTCCCAGCGGCTGTGATGAGCGCGTTACGATTGAGCGCGAACAGCTGTTGTCGGCGTTGCGCCGTGTGTCGGTTGTCACAACTGACAAATCGAATGCGACGCGTCTGACCTTCTCAGCTAACCAGTTGACCATTAGTACCAACACGCCTGATGTGGGTGAAGGACGCGACACGGTGCCGGTCAAATACGCGGGTAAAGAAATATCCATTATTTTCAATCCTGAGTATGTTATGGATCCGCTGAAGAACATCACCGACGATGAGATTTTTATTGAGATGAATGACGGACACAGTCCGGCGCTGCTGAAATGCAGCATTCCCTTCCTGTACGTGTTGATGCCCCTTCGGATCGGCTAATAAATACCGGCAAAACGGAGTTGCTTTCAAAGGCCCGTTTTCGGTATGATGTGTTTCCGATTTTGAGAGAAATCAGATATTGCCTCATGGTGTAACGGTAGCACAGCAGCCTCTGGAGCTGCTTGTTTAGGTTCGAATCCTAATGAGGCAACCATTCTTTTTTAAAGCCCGAAAAACCAACGAAGAAAAGGTCTGGTTTTCGGGTTTTCGTTTTATGTAGACAATCTTCGCTTGCGTAGGAGTTTCATAGCATGTCGGACACAGATGTCAGTCAGGATAGTGGTTTGGATTCATTGCCGCGTCTCGTTGAAGAACTCTCCATTACCCCTCGTCAAATCGTTGCGGTCGCCCGCCTTTTGGCTGAAGGAAACACCATTCCTTTCATTGCGCGCTATCGCAAAGAAGTGCATGGAGATCTCGACGAAGTTCAAATCTCAAAAATTCAAGAGCGCCTGACTTACTATAAAGAATTGGAAGACAGACGCTCGACGATTCTGAAATCCATTGACGAGCAGGGCAAACTGACCGACGAACTCAGAGACAAAATCAACGCATGCACTGGAAAAACGGCGTTGGAAGACCTGTATCTTCCGTATAAACCGAAACGCCGGACCCGTGCTATGATCGCCCGCGAAAAGGGGCTCGAGCCTTTGGCACAACTCATCTTGGAGCAGGCACTGAATCAGCCAGAAGAAGAGGCGGCCTCTTTTGTAAGCGACGAAAAAGGTGTTTCCGACGTGACGGCTGCGCTGGCGGGTGCGCGCGACATTGTGGCGGAAATAATATCGGAGAACGCTGATGTTCGAGGGCTGGTACGCCAAGCTTTTTCGAGCGAAGGTATGGTCGTTTCGGAGGTGGTTGATCCAAAGCCGGCGGAACCGACGAAGTTCGAGCAGTACTATGATTTCAAAGAGAAGGTCTCGGCGATTCCCTCTCACCGTTTCTTGGCTATCCGCCGCGGACAGACCGAAGGTTTCTTGCGCGTGCGGCTGACGTGTGAATCCGAACCTCTGACCCGCCGCATCGGTGAGATGTACCGAATAAATCAGAAATCGGCGTTCGCCACGCATTTGGAAGCGGCGGTTATAGACAGCTATAAAAGGCTTATTGCGCCGAGTGTCGAGATTGACGTCACGGTCGATCTGAAAATGAAATCGGATCGCGCGGCAGTGGAGATCTTTGCCCAGAACCTGCGCAACCTTCTGCTGCAAGCGCCGCTCGGAGAGCAGAAAGTCATCGGTATCGATCCCGGCTTTCGCACGGGCTGCAAATGTGTGGCTTTGGATGCGACCGGCAAGTTTCTGGAAACGTGCACGATTTATCCCACACAGGGCGACCGCAAGGAGATTGAGGCTAAAGTCGACGTCTGCAAAATGGTTTCAAAGTACCGGCCCTATGCCATCGTCGTCGGCAATGGCACAGCCGGTCGCGAAACCGAAACGTTCGTGCGGGGCGTGCTCAAAGAGGCGAACGTTAAAGACGTTATGGTTATTTCCGTTAACGAATCCGGCGCTTCAGTCTACAGCGCGTCGGAAGTGGCGCGCGAAGAGTTTCCCGATTTGGACCTGACTATTCGAGGGGCCATTTCAATCGGGCGGCGTCTGCAAGATCCGCTGGCCGAACTCGTCAAAATTGATCCCAAGGCGATCGGTGTGGGACAGTACCAGCACGATGTGCATCAACCGCTGTTGGCTGAAAAACTCGATGAGGTGATCGTCAGTTGTGTGAACCATGTCGGCGTGGAATTGAACACGGCAAGCGCGCCGCTCCTGATGCATGTTTCTGGTATCGGAGCCACCATGGCCAAGAAGATCGTCTCCTATCGCAATGAGAACGGTGCCTTCACGAGTCGCAAACAGTTGTCCAAGGTTCCTGGCTTGGGTCCAAAGACGTTCGAACAGGCGGCGGGCTTTCTCCGCATCCGTGGCGGGCAGCACCCGCTCGACGCTTCGGCCGTTCATCCGGAACGCTACGAACTGGTCGGACAAATGTCAGCAGATCTCGGGGTGGAGTTAAATCAGCTGGTGGGCAACAGCGAAAAGATCGACCGGATTCCGCTTTCGAAATACGTCTCGGAGAGTGTTGGCGAGCCGACATTGCGCGACATCATCGCCGAACTCAAGAAACCAGGTCGCGATCCCCGCGCCACATTTGAAAAGCCGGCGTTCCGCGACGATGTCACCGAGATTGAACATGTGAATGAGGGCATGATTCTCGAAGGAGTCGTCACCAACGTGACGGCCTTCGGCGCGTTCGTGGACATTGGCGTTCACCAAGACGGGCTCGTGCATGTCTCCGAACTTTCGGACCGCTTCGTGCGCGATCCTGCCGAGGTCGTCAAAACAGGCGACAAACTCAAGGTTCGCGTGCTGAGTGTAGACAAGGTTCGCCGGCGGATTGCCCTGAGCGCCAAAACGCAGACCGCTGCACAGCGTCCGGTAGCAGGAGCGAACACAGCCACGCGAACAGAGCCTCAGCGGTCTTTGGGCGGAGGGCAGCCGCCACGTCCGCGCGACACCCGGCCTCCTCGCAACGGTTTCAACGTGAACCCGTTCGCCGGGTTGTAAGCTTTAGAATGAGGGCGTTTTTTTTAAACGGCCCACCTTCAAACGAAACGGTAGGGATGGCTCCCTAAGCTGTCTGGATGGTCAGCATGTCAATTCAGTTACAGAGTGTTTCAGACGCCCCTATCGCCGCGATTGCAACAGCCACTGGGCCGGCTGGCGTCTGTGTCGTGCGCGTGTCGGGCGCCGGCGCTCTGGAGTTGGGAGACCGTCTTGTGCCGACGGTTGGGCAGAAGCCTTCTCAGCGGGAGGGTGGCACCTTCTTTCATGCGCGGATTGTCCATCCTGTGACCGGCGAGGCTTTGGACGATGCGGTGCTTTTGATTTATCGTGCACCTCACAGCTATACCGGCGAGCAAACCCTTGAAATTCAAGGCCATGGAGGTGCGATCCCCGCCCGAAGATTGCTAGAGGCCGTGCTGGCCGCAGGCGCACGACTGGCAGAGCCCGGTGAGTTCACCAAGCGGGCCTTCTTGAACGGCCGGCTGGATTTGACACAAGCCGAAGCGGTGTGTGATTTTATTCAAGCCAAGACGGAGAAGGCTGCGCATGTGGCCCGCGCTCAACTCGACGGGGCGCTGGGCCAGCGGATCGGTCTTCTTTACGACAGGATGACGAGCCTCTGTGCCGAGGTTGAGCATCTGTTGGATTTCGATGAGGGGGAGTTACCCGACACCTTCGCAATAGAGGTCGGGCGCGGACTGTCGTCGGTCGAGGCGGATATCTCGGGCTTGGTGGCCACTTGGAATGAGGGACACCTGTTGCGCGATGGAGCCTTGGTTGTGATCAGCGGACTCCCGAACGCCGGCAAGTCTTCACTCTTGAACGCGCTCCTCGGGCTTAAACGTGCGATTGTTCACGATGAGCCAGGAACGACGCGAGATGTAATCGAAGAGTCTTTTGCGCTGGATGGGGTGCCGTTACGCTTGATGGATACGGCCGGCCTGCGCAAAACGGACAATGAGGTTGAACGTGAGGGCATCGAGCGGGCACGCACTGTAATGAGTCAGGCTGATCTGAACATTCATCTGGTCGATCAGTCTGTGCCTTTTGATGAAGACGCGGAACACGTGGTGAACGAGTTGTCTGCGGCACGCACCGTGATCGGGCTGACGAAATGTGACTTGCCGTCTGCTGGGGCTGTTTCGTTGCCGATCGGCATCACTCAAGTTCGATTGTCTGCTGCGACCGGAGAAGGGCTGGAGGCGCTTCGCTCGGCGATGATCGCGAAGCTGGGGTTGGATCACGACTCCTTCGCACAGCCGGTGGTGGCGTTGCGCCATGTGACCGAACTGAGGCATGCGATGCAACACGCGCAACGGGCCTCCGAGGCGCTGGCGAAGGGCTCCGAACACTTGGTGATCGCGGCCAACCAGCTGCGGGATGCCGCCGAAGCGTTGGGACGGATTGTCGGGCGCGTCTATTCGGATGACCTGCTGAACACAATCTTCGGGCGTTTTTGTGTCGGCAAGTGAGTGTCAGATGAAAGTGAATGTTTTTAGAGTGGCGCACGATTTTGAAAAGCGCTACAGTAATTATACGGTAAATTGGATCGGCGTTATTTGCATCGCGTGATGACACGAAGGAGTGAAGTGTTATGTCAGAAATACAACTTGATATCGGAAACGAGTTTGGCAGAGGGTGGAAGCTTTTTAATCCGAACATGAGCGTGTTGATTGTCGCTGCACTGATCGGTTTGGTCGTGAGTATCGTAACCTGCGGTGTGCTGGGCGGTCCAATGATGGCAGGGCTGTTGCTGATTGTGCGCCGGTTGCAACAGGGCGATCCGATTAAACCTCAGCCCGGAGATATCTTCAAAGGTTTCGACTACTTTCTGCAAGCCTTCCTGTTATTTTTTCTGCTCGTGCTTGCCGCAGGTATCGTCTCGGTCGTTTTGGGAAAGATTCCTGTCTTGGGACGGCCCTGCGGTTTTGCAATATCGCTTGTCTTTGGGACCTTGGTGATGTGGGGAATGCCTTTTGTGGTCTATGAGAAGATGACGGCTATCGATGCCTTCAAGAAACTGATTCAACTTGCAACTTCGGGTTCATTCCTTATGCCGCTTGTCTTTGGTCTCTTGGTCAGCCTTCTCAGTTTGGCCGGTGGCATGGCCTGTGGCATCGGTGCGATCTTCACCTATCCGCTTAGCTGCTGTTGCATGGTGGCCGCCTACGAGACCTATTTTGGAGCTGGCCCTGTGCAAGCGGGCAACACAATGCCTCCTCTTTCCGACTTGCGTCCGTAACTGTTTTTCGCGAGTCTGGTGTGGCGGGTGTCCTTTCACGAGGACCCCCGCCTTTTTTATGCTCAGGTTCGAATAGCGTTTGGAACCGATTGACCTTCTGTCGTGAATGTGGCATGGACCCTTATGGTGAACGTGATCGATGGAGCCGCACTCCAGAGAACGCTTTTTCCATCTTGGTCCGGCTGGCCCAGTCGTTCTGCCATAAGTATGATTGTCTTCATAAGGAGTAAAAGATAGAAAAAGCGGCCGAGTGACCGTTGGGTAGAATTCGCTCCCGATACCGTCACACCAAGGATAAAAGACCTCATCTTGTCGAGAGTCAGTCCGCGTCGTTGTGACATGAAATGAAAGCTAACCGATTCTTTCTAATGGGCCGTAATATTCAAAGGGGCTCGGGTAAAATGACGAAAAAGACTTGATTTATTGCCTGAAGAAGAGCCTGTTAATAACTCGTCAATAAGTGTTTATGATTTTTTCTTGATTTGTTTTATATTCTCTCACGCCAGTTGTCATAAATACCTCATCAACAATTGTTTACGGTGTTTGATATATCACAAATAACCGATATATATGCATCGATTATTGAAAATCTAGCCTGTCGATAGTTTAAAAAAAGTGTCCTTCCAACGAGCCTTTGTAGTGGACAAGGAGCAAGGCCATACGGAATAAGTTTTCCTTCAAACCAAGAGAATAACCGTGCCATTATCATGCGGTTCCCCTATCAAAGTTATGTTTTCGGAAGCCTCGCCCACGCGGATTATGAAACGCGGCTCGAAATCGTAAGGGGATTATTAATCAACCACAACATGCCTTTTATGATATGTGGTGCTGGCTTTTTTCAAAAGGGTCAAATGCGCAAAGCTTCCCCCTATTTCTTCTTGCTAAGAAAAAGTTTCGTGTTTGTGATGTGTTACCCGGGCTGTAAAAATAATGAATGGTGGTCGTGTGTTTTTGAGAAGCCAATCTTATTTATTGACTCAAGTAAGGGGGCTGTTTTTATTGCGGAAGCAATGGGCGACCGATGGGGAATGGAACGCTTCGTCCGATAAAATAGTTTGGGCATAAACAATCAATTTTCTGATTGGCGTGCATGGGTGAGAAATTGAGGGAGGCCGATTCTTCAGAACGGTTCTCATTTATGGATTTGCATGTTGGACTCGGTGGTTGACGGACGTCCGGACGTCACTGCTGGGGGCGCGCTCGCTTGACCACATACTGAACAGAGAAGCTACTGGTCTTATCGGACGATGCAGCGAAGTCGCCTTATACTTTTGGGCCTGGTTGAGCGACGAATCCTTTTCTGTTTTGTCATCCGTTCGGCCGTGATAAACTAACATTATTTCCGTTAGGTTAGTGAGAAGAATGAAGACAGACTCCCCTACTATTCTTGAACGTTCTCAGCCGTGGGACGTAATCGTTGTCGGCGGTGGTCACGCCGGTTCCGAAGCTGCGCTCGTGGCGGCGCGCATGGGTTGTGAAACTCTACTGATCACCGGATCGGTCGATTCCATTGCCCGTATGCCTTGTAACCCGTCTATCGGGGGACTGGCGAAATCGCATTTGGTCTGCGAGCTAGATGCGCTGGGCGGTGAAATGGGGCTCAATGCGGATCTGTGTGGAATTCAGTTTCGAACACTCAACGGTAGCCGAGGACCTGCGGTGCGTGCGACACGCGCTCAGTGCGATAAGCGGCAGTATGCGTGGCGAATGCAGCGAGTGCTGCAGGGCACGAAAGGGCTGTCGGTTGTCGAGGACGAGGTTACGGGCTTGATCATTGACGGCGCACGGGTGAGCGGAGTCGAGTGTGTGGCAAATGGGGCGCTGCGGTCGCATACGGTCGTTCTGACGACGGGCACGGCGCTCGCGGGGCGCATTCATATTGGAATGGAGGCTGTTCCGGGGGGCGGAGACGGTCGCTTGGCCGCTGACGCGCTGTCTCAGTCTCTCCGAAAGGCGGGTTTCGAGCTGTTCCGTCTCAAAACGGGTACGCCCCCTCGGTTGCTGGCTGGAAGTGTCGATTGGGACAAGACGGAGATCCAGCCAGGTGATAATCCTCCGCCTTTTTTCTCCAGAATCACAGAAATGTTCCACGTGGAACAACAAGTGATGATCGACACTCCCGTGGCGGAGCCCGTTCGCCAGGTTAAAGCGGCTGAAAAAGAGGGTGCGGTCGGTAAAAAATGTTCCACGTGGAACATTCGAGCCCCATGGACTCCGGGTGAAAACCAGCTGCCGTGCTGGTTAACCCATACCACAGAGCGCACGCATGAGATTATCCGCGAAAACCTGGCCAACAGCGCTCTATATGGCGGGTCAATAACCGGGACAGGCGTCCGCTATTGCCCGTCGATTGAAGATAAGGTGGTAAAATTTCATCAGGCTGACCGTCACCACGTCTTTTTGGAGCCTGAAGGTAGAGACACTGACTGGATCTACCCCAATGGACTCTCGAACAGTCTTCCGCGGGATGTCCAAGAGATGATGGTGCGCAGTGTTCCCGGCTTGGAGCGTGCCGTTTTTTCCGCCTACGCTTATGCGATCGAATATGACAGCATCGACGCTCGCGAACTGACGCATTCTTTGGAAAGCAAGCGTATCGCAGGTCTGTTCTTCGCTGGACAGGTCAACGGAACTACAGGCTATGAAGAGGCGGCAGCGCAGGGTTTTATGGCTGGTGCCAATGCGGCCTTACGTGTTCAAGACCGTGCGCCCCTGGTGTTGAGCCGGCAGGATGCGTATATCGGCGTGATGATTGACGATCTGGTGACCAAGGGAACCAACGAACCCTATCGAATGTTTACGTCTCGAGCTGAGAGGCGTCTTATTTTGCGCCAGGACAATGCGCGCTACCGTCTGTTGGATCAGGCGGAGTATCTGGGTGTAGCGCCTTCTGTTTGTTTGGCTGAGACGCGGGCCTTTGACGTCAGCATCCAAACCGAGTGGGCTCGGCTGAACTCAACGCGGTCTGGCGGTGTGACGTTGGCGACTTTGTTGGCTCGCCCTGGGGTTCGGTATGGAGACCTCCAAGGGGGGCGCTTTGATCTGCCCCTTGGCGTGCTCGATCAACTCGAGATCCGCGTGAAGTATCAGGGATATATTGAACAGGAGGAGCGTGCGGCCGCACGTGCGAAGGGTGATGAAGCTGTTCGTATTCCCGGATGGGTCGATTATAAGGCCATTCCCTCTTTAAGATTTGAAAGTCGTGAAAAGCTTGAAAAAGTTCTTCCAGAAAATCTTGGACAAGCGGCGCGAATCCCCGGTGTCAATCCCGCGGATATTGCTGTGCTGTCGCTGATTATCAAGCGCGGTCACCTGTAGGCCAAGTCAGTTACGCATCAGGGTGAAGTGATATGACATGAATCTCGCGAATTTTTCCGTGGCCGCCGTTCATCGTTCGGATTTTCGGATGCTGAATATATCAACGATCACGGGGGCTGGGGAGAGATGTTGCCTGTTCGTGAAACGACTTGGGTGGAGCGCTGGTTATGTGCGTTTAGTTTAGGTGAACTTTTGGCGTTTATTCCTTGGTGTTTTTCAGTCCGAATGATCCCGTTTCGGTTGTAGTTGAGTTCGCTTGTTTGTGCTAAGTCTTTATGGGTGAATGTTCAATCCCCGTTTTAAGTTGAGAGAGCTCTAATCTTAATTTTTCTCTTACTTCTTTCAAGAAGACCACGGTCGGCATTCGTTAAATCTGTTTCAGACGTGTTGTCTTGTTGGTCCATGACACAATGAGCATGGAAACGCCCTCTATCTGTTAATGATAGTTATGCGAATAAAAAGGCGGAGCCTCATTCTGATGAGTAAATAGAACCTCTCGTTTCGGAGTGGTGTCATGGAACGCTGATGCGGTAGAAGGTTGAATTGGCCGGTTGGGAGGGCCAGGCGAGGGCGTTCGTGACTGGAGTGGGGGGGGGATTAGTGCAGATCACCTGCCATGGACCCATCAACGAGGCGGCGCGTTCGACAATCTGCGTGCGCGTCACGCCGCCGATCCAAGACAGGCTCGTGCCTCCGTTTGTGCAGACGATACCGATGAGTTTGAGAACGGAAAGCCCGTTCGTTGGATCGGTATTGGTGCGCCACTCTTTCCATGTGGCCATGCCATCCGAGTCAGCGTCGCCCTCTGCTGCATTTTCGAAATTCTGAGTCCAGCCGTAGTTCGCCAACCAATATTCAGGAACACGGTGGGTGGCCGTCAAATTGGGTTCGAACAGGGCGACTACGGTGCGGGGATGGGTCATCGGCAACGTCAACCAAGCGCCGCTGAGGGTTGAGCCATCGGTGTCACCGAGCCAAGAAGAATAATGATAATAGATTGCTGGTGAAGAGGTTATGCAAACAGACTGACCGGCCCTATACCAGCCATCCGTTGGACTCACCGTGCCATTTGGACCTGCCAAGGCCGTGAGCCAATAATTAGTCTGCCAGAGCCAGGTCAAGGTGGCGTCATTCGTGATTGAGAATGTGGCTTCGGGGGACATACCGGCTTGGGGAATGAGACCGTCGAGAAGCCACCCCGTACAAACGTATTGGGTGAGTCCACTGCCCGCATAAAAGGGAGTGGTGACCGATGCGTTGATCCTGGTTCCATGTGTGTAGATGTGTGTGCCGATGGAGGGGGTTGCTGTTCCGTACTGGGTTAACACGGACAGTGTCCATGACCGGTAGGTGAACCAGACCTGTACGTCTTGATCTTCGCTTACGCTTGAGAAGGTGAGCGTCCTTGAGACCGAGGATAAATCGTAGGTTCCTGGCTGGGGGAGGCCGTTGACGGTGATGGCGTAGATATAAGCGTTTGGATCGGCTTTAAGGGTGACGGTCGCGACGCCTTGACGGAACAGGAAGGTGCGGTCCGTGGTGGCAGACCCCGGGCCGGTGGTGGCTATGGACAGGGTGTGCCCACGGCGAACCGTAAGAGGTACCAGAGGTTCGTCCGCCGGATCATTGCCGTCGAATCGCACACAGGCGACCGCTTCCTTATCAAAGGCGAGCGTGGCGGGGTTGAGTCTCAGAGAAACCGGTGTGCTTCTCTGGTCGGGCAGGAGGCCCCCCCACGCTCCGTTGGGGATGAGCCAGTCAGCAGGCCGGTCGAAGGAGAAGGGGGTCACGTTTGCTAGGTACCAGCCCTCATCTGTGGTGTTGTGGTCGGAGCCGAACTCGAACCGTACAATCACCGTCCGTCCGGCATAGGCGCCCAGATCCAGCAGCAGCGTCTCCCAGCCGTCTCCGTTTCCGGCGAGGCAGGGGCTTTCGGCGGAGAAGGGCGAGTCGGGGTTAGTTGGGAACAAATATGGATACCCCGCGGTTGGTTCAATCACAGTGAACGTCGCGCCATTGTCTGTCGAAATACTCAGTTCGGCTCCGTCCCAATAGTAATTGCCGCTGTCAAATTCGGTTTTGATCCACTGCCGGAAGAGGAGCCCGCCCCCCTCCCCGACTTCGAACGGGGGGGTGTCGAGCATCGCATGGCAAGCATCCGGGTAGTAACGTGTGGCGGGGTTTCCGCAGTACCAGACGGGGTCTCCGTTCCATGTTCGGTTTGTGGTAACGCACCAGACATCGTTATCACCGTGGTGTGCCCAAGCAGCATTGGTCGCAGAGAGGGTTGCCTCCGCGTAGGCTACCCGCGCAGTCCAAAGCAGGTCCGGGCCCGCGAAATTCGAGACGGTCAGGCCGAGGTTGGTGGTGGAGTTGGAGAGTTCGACGATACCCAGTGTTTCTGGCGAGACACTCATCCACGGCGCGTCGTAATTGCCGATGGCTTGATAAACGGGACTGGTCGAACAGAGGGACGGGACGTAGTAACCGATCAGGTCGCCCGCTGAGACGAAGTAATCAACCTGTTTCGAACCATGCGAAGGCGGGGTGATTGTGCCTCCATAGGTGTTGCCGTTCACCCAGGTCATCGGCGTCGTCGTCCAAGCGATATCGCCGCTTTCGCGCCAGACCAAGTTGGCGACCTCGACAGTGAAATTGTCGGTGATGTCGGCGTAGACTGTCCACGGCGGCCGGGCGCTCTGTAGCGGGGCGAGCGGGGTGACCGTGATCGTCGGCGGGACGGGGTGGCTGGCCGCATTGCGCGGGTCTGTGTTGTCAAGGAACTCGCCGAGATTGGTCCAACCGTCGCCATCGAGATCGTCGGTGGAGGAAAGACCGGAGGTGGTGTTGCCCAGATAGCGCAACTCCCACCAGTCACTCATGCCGTTGCCGTCCGTGTCTAGCCAGAAGGGCAGGTAATCGGCGCGCGCGCTGCGCGGAAGGGTCATGAGAATGCCTGTTGCAGGGTTAGGCGATGTGGAGGTGGCGTCCGGCCAGCGTGTGCCATCCACATACCAGCCAGCCAAAGCGTAGGGTGAGCCATTGACGAAACCGAGGTCGAGTGCGGTTTCGGTGGATGCTCGTGTTCCCGCTTCAAACCAGTCGACCTTTTGATCAAAGAGAGAATTGAGGTTGGCGAGACGATAGGTCTTGGTCAGCGAGTATTGTGTGGCCCACTGCCAGGTGAGCGAACTGGGCTGTTCGAGTGTTAGGGTGATGCAGTTTGAGGTGCCGGCAGAGGGAACATCGCCGGAGCCAGTCCAGCCTTTACAAACTGTGCGTGAGGTAAAGGAAGAGTCGATTTCCTGCGGGGCGCTTGCTTGAAAGGGGAATCCGGTTGCCACCGTATTGGTTCCGTAAGCGGGGGTCACTGTGCCGACGCGTCTGGGCGATCCGGCAACCGTCAGGTCAACGGAGTCGCCAACATAGAAGAGATAAGAGGCCGCAACCGGCGCATCGTCGGGCATTCGAACGTGGTAATTGACGGTATCCGCTTGAAGATAGTAATGAATGTACGTTGTCGCCGGTTGACTGGGTATTTCGGCACGGTAGGCGGCACCGCCGAGCCAGGTCGCTTCGGCTGTCTGCCATGCGCCTGTGGCCGTTGTAGCGGTCCCGGCTGTCCAGACTACGCGCAACTGGCTGTGGGTGAGTGGAGTAAGAGACTGAGCGAGCACATTGATGGCACAGGGGGTAGCAACGACATGGGAGGTGACGGGCGTGTGAACCAGGACAGGCGGGGCGTCGATGGCGCCGCGCACATAGAGAGCGGCCGCACCGCCCGGATATGGGACGTTGTAACCGATCACTTTGACTTGGTACTTGCCGAGCTTGGCTGCTGTCACGCGCAGGGTCTCCACCGTATTGACGGCATCTCGTGAGCTTTTCGAGTTCGGATAGAGCGAGGAGCCGTCAGGGGCGGTCACCAGCAGGTCGAAGTCGTTCACAAGGGTTGAGCCGGCACCTGCTGTGGCTGGATAGTCGATCCAAGCGAGTGCGACGTCGAGGGGGGTATTGGTTACGGTAACGGCAACCACAAACGTATTGGTGACGCCTGCGGCCGGCGCGATGCGGTCGTAGAGGCAGACCATGCGGTTGGCGGGATGGACGGTGTTAGAGATGTCCGGTTGACCCCAGCCTTCGACGTTGTTGGGAGAGGTTGCTGGAATTTCACGGGTGGAGCCTGTGCCGTATTGTCCGGGGGTCAGCGAACGGCTGCCACCGATTAACATGGCTTTTATAAGTGCGGCGGAAGGATTTGTAATTCCTCCTCGCTCGACGGCATACTGCCGCAAAAGTGCGGCGGTTCCGGCGATCAGAGGCGTCGACATGCTGGTGCCTCCTCCGAAGCAGTAGCGCGAGTTGGAAGCGAGGTCTGTCCAGACGGCGTAACCGACTGAGGATTTTGTCGAGATGACGTCGGTTCCGGGGGCAACGACTTCAGGTTTGATGCGGCCATCCAGTGCAGGGCCACGGCTGGAGTAAGCAGCCATGCCTTGGCGGTAAGGGGATGTCGTCGCGCTGTAGGAAAGGTAGTCGTTGCGGATCGGAGCGGTGGGATATTTGCTTGGCCAGGCTAGGTACCACGTATAGGAAGAGTATCCGCCAGTGCCAGGCGCGCGATCGTTTTCAGATGCGCCGACAGAGATCACGTTCTTTGCGCTGGCGGGAGAACCGACTGCGCCGACATCGACCACGCCATCGCGATTGGCGTCGGTTCCGGCGTTTCCTGAGGCGAAGACGGCCAGATGATCGGGGTTATCCCAAGCGAACTGGTCGGCGGATCGACATTCGCTGTCGTAAGCCCCATAGGTGTTGGAGCCCCAACTGTCGGAGTGGATGCGCGCTCCGTAAGTGTAACTTTCGGCGAACACCGCATAAAGGTCGTCAAGGCCCCCCAGATTGCCTGATGAGTCCAGGACAGACTGATGCACGAGACCGGCTTCGAAGGCCATGCCTCGGTATTGTCCCGAGCTGGCGGAGCCACTCCCGAAGATCGAGCCGGCGGTATGGGTGCCGTGGCCGTCCGTATCCGAAGCATCGCCGGGGCGGCCGCGTGCGATGATGGCCACGATGCGGTTCTGGAAGTCAGGATGGATTGTGGAGGGGTTGCCAGTGTCGAGGCCTGTATCGGCATGCCCCACAATCTGTCCTCGTCCGGTGAGCTTCCACAGGTTCCAGACATTCGTCGTATTGAGATGCGACCCGACCGCAGCTTTGTCGTTGAAGGTGACAGGCGGGACGTACTCTTCAATCCACTGGACCTCGCCTTGGGCTGCGAGTGTCTGGATAGCCGAGAACGGGAGTATCGCACGGACGGTGCCCCAACGCGTACCTGCTGAGATGTGGGTCACCTCACCCCCTGCGGCGCTTACGGCGGAGGCGACGCGAGTGGTGTCTGATGGGGACAGTGTCTGAAGGGAGATTCGAATGCGCGAGGAGGGGGGAAATTGGGCGGTGAGTGAAGAGAGGAACGGCTGGATCTTGTCTGTCGGCAGATACTCGGTGGCGGCTTGTACGGAAGAAAGGTTTTGCAGTTGCTTCAGGGCAGTGGGCGTCAATTCAGCCAGCAGAGCATTATTGGGAAAATAACCTCGGACAGTGGCACCGATGGACTCCAAGACCTGTCGAGCGGCATCGTTGACAGGCCCGGCGAATTGTACGATGAACGGCGTCGTTCCACGCTGTGTAGGCGACTGCTTGCCGGATGGGGCGAAGGGGATGAATCGCTCCTCTGGACTGACGAGCATACGGTTCGAGAGGAGCGTCTGGCGTTCACGCGGCAGGTGTGTGTCCGCCGTGAAGCGCGGTGGGACAAAGACGCGGCGCAGCGGCTCCAGCGTGATTTCAGCCAGCGGAGCCATTGTTTGACTCAGAATGTTCGACGGAGTTGCTGTTGCGGGCTTGGGTGCTATTGTCAGTTTCGGCAGGTGGCTAAGAGATGGGTGCGGCTGACTGCGAAGACGCTCTTGTAAGTGGCTTCCGCTGTCACCTCGTGGCGGCGGCGGCGTTACACTTTTGGGAAGGATCCAGCCCATCTTCCAGACAAAAATAAAAAGCAGCGCAAGGCTGGTACCTGCGAGGAGAAGGGCGCTATTTTTCATAGGAACAAACAAAACCTTTCTCATACAGTATAACCCGCAGGGTGGATTCTGTCTTGCCGATTCTTAGCGAGAGCGAGGGCACGCATGCGACCGAACGGAGTCCTAAGGTGTGTTTAAAGGCTAAGAGGTAGCCCCACCTATGGCGCGGATGAACGCACTGATGTTGTTGGACGAGGGCGGCAGGCGGAAGACGAAAACTGGGATTTACGGCTGGGGGACAAGGTCTTCCACTTTGGCTTTCGCTGTGCGCAGGGCTTGTTCCAACTCAGAGAGCTGCGGGTCGGCAGGCCGTTTTGCTGCGTCAGAGGGATGCGCTTCTTTCCATGTCTTGTAGGCGGCGGCAGACTGGTCGGCTTTGGCCTTGATACGCACTTGCTCATATTTGAAAGTACGCAACGCGTCATCGGCTTTGGCTTTGCGTGCTCCAGTGAGAGAGAGCATCTGTTTTTCCATTTCGGCCGCTTTGACGATGCTGTTTTGATAAGCCTGCTGTGTTTGTCTGGCCGACTCAAAATAGGGGTTGGCTTCGAGGGCTTTCTGGGCGAGCGCCGCTTCGCGTTCTGCGATTTTCCCCTTGATAGTAAAGTAAGCGGCCAAATTTTGAAGGGTCTGAGGATCTTGCGAGGCGGGGTCTCCCTCATACGCGACAATGTCGGTGCAATCCAGCAAATAAGGGCCCTCCCAAGCGGTATCGCGTTTTACGGACGAGACCAACATGGCGTTCTTCGATGAGTTTTTCACATCGGTGTATTTGAAAGGCGTGCCACCCGGCAGCGTGCCAAGTCTCTTGCCCTGTTGTGAATAGTAAGGGCTGGTCGTTTGTACGAACCCCCAGCCACTTTTGGGACCGAGAAAAGCAATTTTTGTGACCGCATCCGGTGTGTTCGCGCGCGTGAGCGTGGAACTTTGCAAACCCGACTTGTCGCCGCGTGCTGCGGCAACTCCGGCTTGAAAAGAAAGAAGCAGAACAAAAAGGAATCGCATGTGATTTTCTGTTAAGGCCATAACAAGGCTAATTGAACCAAAAAGAGGTCGGCAGACCAAGCAGATAAACGGATCCAATTGGCGAGCCGCTATTCCTATGCGCGGAAGAGGGCGCCGAGCTTTTTGCCGAGCAGCAGGCTACAGCCAGCGATGGTGACAGTTAGAAAAAGCATTGCCCAAACACCGAGCGCCGAGGCAAGGAAGCGTCCGACACCGACCAGTTGGAAAAGTTCGAAAATGGTTTTGGTGATCGGATAATACGTCATCTTCTGCGCCAACATCAGGCTATCTGAGACCTCCAGCATACTGAAAGCGAAAGCCAGCAGCATACCCGCGATAAGGTTCGCCAGAATGAGCGGCAGCGTGATGCGACGCAGGGTCGCCAGCGGGGGCGCTCCAAGGTTGGCACCGGCCTCTTCGAGAGAGACGGAGGTCTGTTGCAAGCCGGCCACCGCCGCGCGCACCATATAAGGGAGGCGACGTACGGCATAGGCGATCACCAGAAACAGCGTGGGGTTGGTGCGAATATCCACAAGGGAAGTCAGGGCGGGGTTGGCCGTGACGCATGGGAGAGCGGAGAGCGTGCCGCTGATCGCGATGAAGCCGAACGCCATGACCAGTCCAGGCACGGCGAGGGGGATCATGGAGAGCGTGTCCAACACACCGCGCGCCCGAATGCGCGACCTCACGACCACCCACGCCACTGCGATGCCGATGACGAGGTCGAAAAGCACCGCCAGCGACGAGAAGAGCAAGCTGTTGCGGATGGAGTCGAGGGTCATTGTGTGGCCGAGCGCCTCGGTGTAGTTCGCGAGGGTGAACTGTGCGGGCAAGACGGTGCGATACCATGCGCCAGGCGCGCAGAGGCTGGTCAGGATGACGCCGACATGCGGTGTCAGCGCGAGGGCAGCGGTCACCAAAAAGGGGAGGGCGACCAGCAACCCCGTGACACCGTGCGCTGTGCGGGGCTTATAGGGGCTAGTGGCTTTCGCCTGCATGGCGTAGGCCTTGCCGCCGAAAGCGATGCGGCTCAACGCATAGAGCGCGACACTGGCGCAAAGCACGACGGTCACCAAAGCATAAGGAAAGGGGCTGGCGCTGATTTCTTTGATTTCGTCATACACCTGAACGGGCGCACAGCGCGTGTAGTTCATAATAAGGGGTGTGCCGAGTTCGGTGAAGCAGGCGATGAACACCAGTGTGCAGCCAGCGAAGAGACCCGGCATGACCAGCGGCAGTGTGATGCGCCAAAAGCTTCTCCACCCGTTGCTGCCAAGGTTCTGCGCGGCCTCTTCCAATGCGGGGTCGATGTTTGCCAGAGCCGCCGCCACATTGAGATAGATGATCGGATAGAACGACAGGGCCTGCAGCGCAACGACTCCGAAGAAGCGCGCCTGATTCAGCCAGTCGACGGGGCCGCAGCCCAGCAGGGCGTTTAGCGCGCCATAAGGGCCGAGGATCTGTACGACGCCGATCGCTCCGACGAAAGGCGGCAACACCATGGGGACCAGCAACAGCGCGGTGAAAAGACGCTGGCCGCGGAAAGAAAAAGTATGCGCCAGCCATGCCAGCGGCACGGCAAGGGCCGTGGCCAGCGCGGTGGCTGTCAGTGCGATGCGGAAACTGTTGAAGAGGCCTTCGGCGTAGATCGGGTTGCGAAACACGCCGAGTAGATAACGGGCTGTCCACTGACCGTTCAAATAGAAGCCGCCGGTGACGACGGTGAGAACTGGCCAGAGGAGTAAAAGCCCAAGCACGGAAGACAGCACTCCGAACAAGAGCCACGCTGTGCGGTCGCTGAGCATGATCAGGTTCTCGGGTTCAGGGTGTCGGGGGTCAGGAAATGACTACGCTCAAGAACAAGGTCGTGCAACCTCGTTTCTGAACTCTGACACCCTAACCCTGATTCCAAAGCCTATCGTTCGAGATGCTGTTAGGCGATCTCATCCCACTTCAGCGAACCGCAGATCGGGCATTTGTCCGGGTGGCTGTCAGCCACGGTGTGACCACAGACTGGGCAGACATAGAATATTTTTGCGCCGATATCCTTGCCAGCCTTGGCAGCCGTAAGCGCCGCAGTGTAGAGGTCCGCATGGGTCTTCTCGACCGCCATGGCAAACGCGAAGGAGCGCTCGGCTGCAGCGTGCCCCTCTTTTTTAGCCTCCTCCACATAGGGAGGATACATCTTGGTGAACTCGAAGGTCTCTCCGCCAACGGCGTCCGTCAAATTCGACACGGTATCTTTGACGCCGCCCATCGCGCGCAGATGGGCATGCGCGTGGATGGTCTCGGCGTGCGCCGCCGCCCGGAAAAGTTTGGCGATGCCGGGAAGGCTGTCCTGATCCGCCTTCTTGGCGTAAGCGAGATACTTGCGGTTGGCCTGGCTCTCGCCGGCGAATGCATCCTTCAGGTTGCTGCTGGTTGACATGGTCGTTCTCCTTGTAGTACTCCGATTCGTCCTCTGCCGTCCACGGCAGACGGTTCCCAGAGCGAATCAATTAGACAAGGCTAACATAATGCCTGATTCGCAGTGAAAAGACAAGCTGGATTTACAACGGATGTGGCTTGACACCTGACCGCCACTTTTCGACACTACACACATGCACGAGCTTCTTGAACAGATCACCCGGTTGCGTATTCTGGTGGTCGGCGATCTGATGTTGGATCATTATGTCTGGGGTGACGCGTCGCGCCTCTCACCGGAAGCACCTGTTCCGATCGTGAAGGTAGATCGTGACTCGTATACGGCAGGCGGCGCCGCTAACGTGGCGGCCAACCTTCGGGCGCTCGGCGCACATGCCGAGGTTGTGGGAACTATGGGCACAGACGCCTACGGCTGTCAGCTCCGAGAGATTCTCCGGCAGCGCGGCGTCGCTTTTGACGCTGGCTCCGGCTGTAACGACCGGATCGCGACCGTGGTCAAGACGCGCGTGATGTGCCGAAACCAGCAGCTCTGCCGCCTGGACCGCGAAGAGGCACCCTCGGCCTACGCGCTTTCGCAACAGGCATGCGCCGGATTGCGGGAAAAGATCGCACAGGCGGACGCGGTGATCCTTTCCGATTACGCCAAGGGGGTGGTCACCAGCGAGCTGATCAGCCAGATACAGACCTTTGTGCGCCCCGGACAAGTGCTGGCGCTAGACCCAAAACCGCGTGCGGGCCTGGTCTTCTCTGGGGTGTCACTGATGACGCCGAACAAGGCCGAGTCGATCCAGCTCGCCGGACTTCAAGGCGAGGAACCCCACGGTTTTCCGAAAGAGGCGGTTGCGGCGCGAATCCACGAGCGGCATGCGCCGCAGCATCTGGTAATCACTCTGGGCGGAGAAGGAATGTTGCTGTGCGCGGGCGGAAAACCCGGACGTCACATCCCGACTGCGGCGCGCGAGGTGTTCGACGTCTCCGGCGCGGGGGATACGGTGATCGCCACGCTGACCGCTGCGCTGGCTGCCGGAGCGGACCTCGACCAGGCCGCCGCGCTGGCCAACCTAGCTGCGGGCGTGGTGGTCGGAAAGCTCGGCACGGCCGTGGCCGAACCGAACGAGATTTTGGCGTATGCCGCCCGTTTCGAAACGGCTTCGGGTCGCGTCTGAAGAGCGCGGACCCTTTCGTCTGAGGGGCGGCAGGCTAGCCGTCCGAGAGAATCCGAACCTTATGACAGAACGATACGACCTGCGCGCCGCCCTTTTTCTGGACCGTGATGGCACCATTATCCAGGACGCTGGGTTTTTGAGCGACCCTGCGGGTGTGGTGTTGTTGGAAGGTGTAAAAGCGGCGCTCCGCCGTGTGCTCCGAACGCATCGGCTTTATCTCTTCACCAACCAGAGCGGGATCGGTCGCGGGTTCTATACGCTGGAACAGGCTCTGGCGGTCAACGCCCGAATGGAGGAGCTGCTGGATCTTCCGCCACCCGGCTTTTCGGGTGTCTGCATGGCGCCGGAGGCCCCCGAGGCGCCGATGGTCTACCGCAAACCCTCGCCGCGTTATATTTTGGAAACCATCCGAAACGACAGTCTCGACCCTGCGCGCTGCTGGATGTTTGGCGATCGACTGAGCGACCTTCAGGCCGGGGTCAACGCCGGTATCCACGCTGCTGCGGTCCGCAATCCGGACCATTTCAACGAAGAGATGTGCCGTTTCTGTCAGGAGCACGCGCTCCCCGTGTTCGACTCACTCGCCCACGCCCTCGAAAAAACGGTCCAATAAAATTAGCATTTCCACCTTGCACCGGTGAGGCCAAATACGCTATTCTCTTCCCTCCGTATCACGGAAAGGCTTATAGCGCTATGAAGAAGGATATCCATCCCAAGTACGAAGACGCGACGATCACCTGTGCGTGTGGCAACGTGATTGCAACGCGCTCGACCAAAAAAGAGATGACCGTCAACACGTGTTCCGCCTGCCATCCCTATTTCACAGGGCAGCAGACGATGATGGACACGGAGGGCCGTGTCGACCAGTTCATGAAGCGGTACAGCATCAAAAAGGCATAGCTTCAGAGGTCACAGACGGGTCGGGTGTCGCAGCCATTGAGTGCTCGCGAAATCCGGCCCGTTTTCTCTTTTATGATCGATAAAGCGCAAATCCAGCGGGTGCTCGACAAAATTTCCGCCGCCGAAGCGGCGTTGTCCGCGCCGTCCGTTCTCGGCAACTCCAAGGTCTACCGCCAGAAGGTGCGCGAGCACGCTGCGCTGAAAAAGCTGGAAGCGGTTGCGAATGCCTATTTCAAGCTGCTTGGCGATATCGAAAGCAACCGCGAAATGGCTGCCGACCCTTCGGGTGATCCGGAGTTGGCTGCGCTAGCCCGTGAGGAGATTGCGAGCCTTGAGCCCCGGCTGCCCGAGGCCGAGAGTGCGGTTCTGGCCGCGCTTCTGCCCCCCGAGCCCGCCGATGCACGGAATGCGGTCTTCGAAATCCGCGCGGGCACAGGCGGCGAAGAGGCGGCTTTGTTTGCCGCCGTGCTCTTCCGTATGTACGCCAAGTTCTGCGACAGCAAGGGCTGGAGGATCTCGGTGATCGACGCCAACGGCACCGAACTCGGCGGCTACAAGGAGATGGTCTTCTCCGTGATCGGCGAGGGCGCCTACGGCACCTTCAAGTTCGAGAGTGGCGGACACCGCGTGCAGAGGGTTCCGGAAACCGAGGCCCAGGGCCGCATCCACACCTCGGCGGCTACGCTCATCGTGTTTCCTGAGGCCGATGAAGAGGACGAGATCGAACTGCCGGAGAGCGACCTGCGAGTCGACATTTTCTGTGCGGGCGGCCATGGTGGACAAGGGGTTAACACCACCTATTCTGCCATCCGTATCACGCATCTGCCCACCGGACTGGTGGCGCAGTGTCAGGACGAGCGCTCTCAGCACCGCAACAAGGACAAAGCGTTGGCGGTGCTGAAATCCAGAATTCTCGATCAGCGTCGGCAGGCGGAGGACGCCAAGCTGGGCAAGGCTCGCCTTGATTTGCGCGGCTCGGGGGATCGCAGCCAGCGCATCCGCACCTACAACTTTCCGCAGAACCGAATGACCGACCACCGGGTGAACCTCACGCTCTACAGCCTCGACCGGATTGTGGAGGGCGACCTTGCCCCGCTGTTCAGAGCGTTGCACACCTACGATTTGGATCAGCGCCTCGAAGCCGAACTGGGCGTCAAGCGCGCGTAGGGTCTCAGTCCTTCTTTTCGGTGCCGGTGATAGCGGGTATGATTCCCTTGCGCTTATTGCGCCGGGTCAGCATGTGGTGGGTCAGCAACAGCGCCAGCACAATCGTTCCGAAGACAGCCGCCTGAAGCCGCCTGTCGCGCAGATAGGGCATCATCTCGTCTGCGATAAATCCCGACACTTTCAGGAAAAGGAGGGACTGCACCATTGCGGCCAAGAACAGCAGCAGCAGGAAGCGCGGCAGTGGGAAACGGATCGCGCCGGCTGTCACATAGGACAGCGTGCGCGCGCCGGGGATGAAACGGGCGATCATGACGGCTTTGATCGCGTTCCGTTTGTAATACTCCTCCATCCATGTCAGCCGAGCGGGGTCCACCCAGCGTCGGCGGAACAGAAAGAGCGTTGCGTATCTCCCGATGACATACAGGCCCACGTCGCCGACCATGCCGCCAAAGGTCATCGAGAAGAAAGCCATCCACCAGCCGATATCTCCGTCTGCCACCAGTAGCCCCACGCCGATACGCGCCGCGTCTTCGAGAAAACAAGTGCCAACCACGATAAGCAGGGCTTGCAGCCAGATGTGGTTTGACAGTTGCTCACAAACTTGAATGAAAAGGTCTTCGATTATGGGGCCTCGCTTGTTTCTTGATCGTCATCGGCCGGCTCCAGCTCAAGCTGCTGCGCGGCCTCACTCTCCGGAAGCGCCTCGACGGACCGCAGTTTTCGATTCATGGCGCGCGTCCGCAGTTCGGCGTTCTTCAGGATACTGTCCACGTCTTCGATCCGCTTCAACACTTTCTCAAAAACGGCGCCAAACTTCAAGAACTCGCTCTTCACGGCGCCCAGCACCCGCCACACCTCGCTGCTGCGCTTTTCGATGGCCAGCGTGCGGAAACCCATCTGAAGGCTGTTCAGCAGCGCGGTCAGGGTCGTCGGGCCCGCGATGCTTACGCGGCAGGTCCTTTGGATCTCGTCCACGAGGCCAGGGCGGCGCAATACCTCGGCGTAAAGGCCCTCCGTGGGCAGGAACAGGATGGCGAAATCTGTTGTATAGGGGGGGGCCAGATATTTGTCGCGAATGTCTTTGGCCGAATCCTTGATTCGCCGCTCCAGTGCGCGCAGCGCCTGTTCCACACCCTCCTTGTCCGCCCGGTCGGCGGCGGCCTGGAGGCGTTCGTAATCCTCTTTCGGAAACTTTGAGTCGATCGGCAGCCAGACCGGGGTCGCGTCGTCCGCCCTTCCAGGCAGGCGGATGGCGAACTCAACCAGCTCCTGGGCCTTCGGGTTAGTCTTGACGTTCACGGCATACTGGTCGGGGGTCAGGGTTTCGGCCAAGATCGCGCCGAGTTGGAACTCACCCCAGGTGCCTCGGCTCTTGACGTTGGTCAGCACATTCTTGAGGTCGCCGACGCCGGTGGCAAGCTGCTGCATCTCGCCGAGGCCCTTGGCCACATCCTCGAGCCGGCGGCTGACCAAGGCGAAGCTTTCTCCGAGGCGTTTCTCTAGGGTGTCGTGCAACTTCTCGTCTACCGTCTTGCGCATTTCTTCCAGTTTAACGGCGCTTTCGGTTCGCACCTTCTCCAGTTCGCCGGATACCGTCAGGCGGATACCGTCGAGCTGGTTTCTCATGGCTTCGGTTTGGCGGCGGAGGCTGTCCCCCTGTTCCAGGCGCTGCTGGGAGGCGTTCTCGGCGAATGAGCGCGTCAGAGCTTCCAGCCTTTCGCTGAAGAGTCGGAGCTGTTCGCGCTGGGCCTCGCCGAGCTGGCCGAGGCCGCGGCCGGCCGTTTCCGACGACTCGCGCAGGCTGCGGCTCACCTCCTCGCGCAGGGCGCGCGCGTCGGCGCTCCCGGTCTCGCGGTTGCGGGCGAACTCCTCGCGCAGGAGCGCGTCGAGCCGTCGCACCTCTTCCTTCTCGGACCGGCTGCGCAGCAGCGACAGAAACTGAAGGGCCGTCACCAGTGACAGCAGGGCCGACACAACAAACGTTTCCGGCGTGAACGCCACGAAGCCTCCTTCCATAACAGAAACATAGGACAAAAAGTGCTTGATTATCCCATGAAGCGCCTGCGACCTCAAGCGCGCTTGCGAGAAAAAGAGAGAGCATAAGAAAAAGACTGAGTTTTCCGTCGCCAAAAGGCGCGGAAAAAGATTTCAAAATTCGGCAATTTCGCACTTGCACCCCTTCCACCTTTTGTCATATCCTATGCATACAACGAAAGAATGGTCTTGACCGATGACATGGAAAACGGGTGTTTTTCTGTCGTTCGCCAAGATTTTGAATGTTTGACAGTGTTAACCGCTAAAGCACCTGATAGGAGGGTTTCTTTAATGAACCTGACTTCAAAGCGTATGCTACAGTTTATCGCAGGTTGTGCGGGCGTTTGTGCGCTCACCGCTTCCGCAGTGGATCCTACGAATTGGGTCAAAGACTCGTTCGAACCGTCTGACGGATCGGTCGGTCTGTCGATTGCCAAGTACAAAATGGTCGTCACGGGTGGTGGAAATGAATTCACCAACTTCGCATGGGTCGCGGCGAGTGGCGATTCATCCACGATCGTGACCAACATTGGAAGTTATACGGGCACACGCCCCATTACCAATGCGATTACGTCGGATCTCGTGTTGAACCTCTCGACCGAGGGGCAGACCCTTACACGTAACATGGGCGTGACCAACAACTTCGTCGACTCGCCTGTCTATGTGGACACGTTGATCAAGTTTACGCCCAGCGAGGACACGCCCACGATCAACGACAGCAACGTCAAGGCTGCCGTGTTTGTGAACGTCAGCTCGAACTTGGTCGTTTACTCTGGTAATGGATCGGTTAATGTTAGCACGGACGTCGGCTACAAAATCGATCCAACACGTTGGTACCGTTTGACCATCCTTATGGGTAAGGTTGGTGACGAGACTGCGGCGTTTCAGGTTTATGTGAACGATGTTTTGATCACCAATGCGGTTGCCATCACTCAGGACTTCAATTCCAACGGAACGTGGTTCTATAGCGCGTCTGCCGTCAACACCATCTCCGCAGTCGCCTTCCAGGGTACGGGCATGGTGGATGACTTGGTCGTGACCACTTTGGCCAACGGCTATGGCATTCCTGCGGCTATCGCGCTGACGCTCTCGTTCAACGACACTCTGGTGTCGGTCACGAAGGGTGGAACGCCTGTCGCCAACAGCGGCACGATCAATTCCGGCGATGAAATCGTGATCGATGCACACGACTGGTACGGGATCACCTCGGTTGCCGGTACCACAGCCGTCTACGGCGGTGCCACTGGCGCACGGGTGAACGTCTCCACCGGTACAGTGACTGCTGCCTCGGCGGAAACGGTCACGATCGGCGTCACCCAGTACAGCAGCGGCACGGTGAGCACGGGCGCTGGCAGCATCGACGCCAACAAGCTCTCGACTTGGGCGTTGGCGAAGGGTGTCAGCGAGAGTGCTCTGAGTGGCATGGCTTGGTACGACGACTACCTCCTCAACGTCGGCGTGGGCACAGACGCGAAGCTCAAGATCGCTTCGATCACGGTGGGCGAGTCGCTTGCCACGATCGTGATCACGACCGACAAGCCCGGCACTGTGACCAGCTTGGCTGGTATTAACGGCACGCTGAAGTACTACACCACGGATAGTCTGGGCACGGCATTCAGTGGCGCAACGGCCATTTCCGTGACCGGTGCTGGCACATCCGTGACCACGACCGTACCGCTCACAGCTGGCAAGTTCATCAAGGCCACGATCGAGTAGAACGGCTGCTACATAACGTCTAACGACTGACAAACAAGGGCTCGCGGCAACGCGGGCCCTTGTTGTTTTCGTGTGTTTGGGTTTGCACCGCCCTGCATACTGTGGTATCCTATCACTACAGTCCGAGTGAGACTTAATTGCCATCCGTTTGCGCCAGCGACACGGGCATTATGCCATCGTCCGGCGAAAACGGCCCGTGTTCAGAACGACTCTTCTGGAGCGATTTATGCCCAAATTTGCTTATGTCGCCGTTGACTCCGCCGGGAAAGAGACCCGCGGCACAATCGAAGCTCCCAACCAGGCACAGGCCGTGGCTAAGGTTCGCGGGCAGGGGCTCTTCCCGACTGCGATCGGAGCAGCCGCAGGCGCAGAGGCTGGCGCTGCGGCGAAAGCGGGCGCGCCCGTAGCAGCCGGCGCGAAGAAGCCGGCAGCCGGCGCGAAGAAATCGGCAGCCAAGACCAATATTGAGATCAAGATGCCGAAGTTTCTGCGCGGGCGCGTCAAGCCAAAGGATCTGACGACGCTCACCCGTCAGCTCGCTACGCTGGTGGACGCCGGCTTGCCACTGTTGCGCGGCCTTCACGTGCTCCAGCGCCAGACGCCCAACGCGACGCTCAAAGATGCGCTTGGGGGTATGTGCGAAGCGGTGGAAAGCGGCAGCACCTTCTCGGAGTCGCTGCAGAACTACCCGAAGATTTTCAACAACCTTTATGTCAACATGGTGCGCGCGGGCGAAGCGGGCGGCGTGCTCGAAGTTGTGTTGAACCGTCTGGCCGAATTCGCCGAGAAGGCCGAGCGCATCAAGAACAAGGTCAAGGGCGCCATGGTCTACCCCATCGTGGTGTTCTTCGCCGCGATCGGCATCACGAGCTTCCTGCTGGTGGCCGTGATTCCCAAGTTCAAGGACATTTTCAACGATCTGTTGGAAGGCAAGCCTCTGCCGGCCATCACGCAGTTTGTGATGACCGCGAGTAACCTCGTGATGCACAACGGCCTGATGGTTCTGGGCGCGGTCGTTGGAATGGTGGTGCTCTTCAAGATCTTCGCCAAAACCAAGACGGGCGCCTATGTGCTGGATGTGGCCAAGATCAATGCACCGATGTTCGGCTCGCTGGTGCGACGCACGGCGGTTGCGCGCATGACGCGGACGTTGGGTACGTTGCTCGCTTCGGGCGTGCCGGTGTTGCAGGCGCTAGTCATCGTGCGCGATACTACGGGTAACGCCGTGATCTCCCGGGCCATCCAGTCCGTTCACGACAGCGTCAAAGAAGGTGAGAGCATGACGGCGCCTCTCGCAGCCAGCAAGGTGTTTCCGCCGATGGTGATCTCCATGGTGGAAGTCGGCGAGGAGACGGGTGCGCTGCCGGACATGCTGACACGTATCGCCGACACCTATGACGACGAGGTGGACAACGCGGTGGCCGGCCTCACTTCGGTGATCGAGCCGCTGATGATTATCATTTTGGCTGTGCTTGTCGGCACCATCGTTATCGCGATGTTCATGCCCATGATTCAGATCATTGGCACACTCGGTTCGCAGGCGTAAGCGGCCGGAGATAACGCAAGGGCGCGCAGGCGTCGGGCCCAAATGTTTTGTAGTCCCGCTTGAGCCGGAAAGTGAGAAAAGCCGCCTGAAAGCGGGACTATGAGCAGGCCTGCCGCCTGACGCAACCGTCCTTGTCTGGATAAAACTTATTTGAGGAGTCAACCATGCGAGCGACAGGAAACAGAGAGTGCCGAAACAGGCGCTCGGCTTTCACGCTGGTGGAAATGATGGTGGTGGTGGCGATCATCGCCATTCTCATCGGCGGTGTATTCAAGCTGCTGGGTGCAGCCGGCGAAAAGAACAAAGAGTCTGTTACCGTGATGCGAATGGAGCGCTTGCAAAACGCACTTTCCGGTTACTACGCCGAATATGGCTCCTACCCCCCGGTCATGCAATACGAGTATCCTGATCCGGAAAAGCAGCGGAATGCGGACGACCCAACGAAAGTGGATAATGCCACTTTCTCATCGGATTCGGCGAACCTGGCCGCCAGCAGCCAGTCGATCGCATACGAGTTTCCCCCCGTAACCTCCCTGGATGATTACATCGATAAACTCTTTCAAGGGAAGGCCAGAAGCGCGGGCCTTGTCCTGGGGGGGCAGAACCTGCGTCAGAAAACAGAGTGGGAGAGTTGGTACAAACTTCAGCTGTTCAAATTCGGTCTTCTCTCCTATCTTTTGCCCCGTACGCACATCGCGTGGGGAGATGACTCCGAGGCGCGGCGGGAGAATCTGTTTGAAAGTCTGCAATGGACGCGCAAAGATCCAAATACGTATCCGAACAAGATTAAAGGTTTGATCAATGCGCAAATGGCGATAGAAGAGCGCACGGTGGCACGGTGGCTTCCCAATTTCGAGAAGATCATCTGCGGTGGCGTGACGATCATGGGAGTCGAGCTGTGTGAGAAAGACACCTGGCTGAAATTCGTCTCACACACCGCTCCGAACGGGCAGAAACTGGTGGTTCAGTCGATGACGATTCGAGACGGTTGGGGCCGCGATCTGTACTATTACTCGGCGGCGCCCTACCAGAGCTACCGCATCTGGTCGTCCGGAAAAGACGGCAAGACCTACCCGCCGTGGATACCGATTGACCAACTCCAAAAAAAGTCGGCTAGCCAGGCGAAGCTGGCGACCACGTGGATCGAAGACGATATTGTGCGGTTTGACCACTAAACAGCGGGCAGGAGCTGAACCTCGAACGACCAACAAGGAATGTCCTATGGCTAAGGGAAAACAAGAGAATAACCGACCAATCCTCCCATTCCTTCGCTTTCACGCCTCGTCGCGGGTGACCTTCGGCCCAGCTTCCGAGCGAAGCGGAGGGTTCACATTGGTTGAAATGCTGGTTGTGCTCGGCATCATCGGTCTGCTTGCCGGTGCTCTGATCGGTTCGTTTTCGCACCTTAAAACGACGGCGCGTCAAGCGCAGGCGCAGGCGTTGACCAGCGAGGTTGCCACGGCGCTCACGACCTACCTGCAACGTTACCGCCAATGGCCGGACGCCCTGATCAAACGGACAGAGATGGATGATGTGGCGTGCTGGGTTCTTCAGAGTAAGAAGCTGTTGGATGTGACCAGCAAAAAGGAAGAAAGTGACGGAACAGTCGTGATGAACGCGGACAGCCTTGATCGGTTCGGACTGCTGGATCCTTGGGGCCGCGCCGCTCTGAAAAAAAATCCGACGATCACCGGAGCTGACACGAAAATCGAAGGCGGAAGAATGCTTTCGGATCATCGTCTTCAATATCGGCTCGACCTGAATTATGACGGTTACGTCGACTCCGACGAAGGGTCTCCCATGGGGCAAAAAATCCGTGCTTCGGCCATCGTCTGGTCGCGCGGCCCCGACGGGCTGGACGATTTCACCGATAAGGACAAGCGGTATCCGCGCGATGACCGGCTCAGTTGGAATTACGGCGGGGCACAAAGCGACAAATGAACTGTGAACTCCAGGACTAGGGCGTGCGGAGCGGAAGAGACTCGAAGCGGGAAAAGGACGAACGATGAAAAAAGGCAACGGCACAAAGAGGACTCGGAGCGGTTTCACCATTCTTGAACTGCTGGTCGTGATATCGATCATGGCGGTGGTCGCCACGTTGGCGACTGGCGCGGTGCTCAAAGCGGTGAAGCAGAGCCGTGAAAAGCGCGTGGATACGACGATCAAGACCTTGGAGATGGCGCTCATGAACTTCCGCGCCCGAGAGAACCGCTGGCCAGTCACGCTCGCCCCCGCCAAGAGTGCAGACACCTCGGTCTGGTTTCACGGTGTCGACAACGCCGAGGTGTTCAAGGATTTATACGCGGGCGGCAGCGACAAAGCCACGACGTATCTTGACGCTTCGGCGCTGCTGGTCAGCACGAAGCAGGGTCGGAAGACGTTGCGCGAAGCGCTGACCCTCCACATGAACGACATGTCGATCGGTTACCCTCTGCCCTCAAATCCGAACATTTTCTGCTGTTACTGCATAGAGTTCAATTTGATCACCGACTCTGTCAGGGTGCACCGCCAAGACATGCGAGTGGCACCTTACAAGGCTGGCTGGCCCAATGACGGAGGAAATCGGGTAGATGGCGACCACACGTGCCCGGAAGGGTACTGGGGCAAGATTAATTGACAGGAATATCATGAACAAACCGGGCAATCTCCTACGGCGCCGCGGGTTTTCGCTGCTGGAGCTTCTGGCGGTGATGTCCATCATGGCGATGCTGACAACCTTGGCGGTCACCAGTTATTTCGCCGCCATCAACGGCATGGCCCGTCGGAGCGCCGTGAAACACGTCGTCAACTCGCTGATTTTGGCACGCCAGCGCGCTTGCATGGAGGGGACGCGTGTGAGTGTGATGTTTTTCAATGAGTTCAAGGGATATAAGAAAGATGAGGTGGGCGTCCCGACCACAGAGGAAAACCTCATTCCGTCTTACGTGGTCTGCAGGGAGCTTGGGCGACTCTCGTATGTGAATGGCAAACAGATCGGCGACGAGTTCGGCGAACTCGGCAAAATGTTCGGGACGACCAAGTTGGACAACTATGCAGGTCAGATGCGACTCTATAACCTGACGCATGGCGGCTGGTGGGATGTGAGACCCTGGGTGTCGGGAGACACAAGCGACTTTAGCGTCGATTGCACGTTCCCCTATAGCGAGACTATTTTGGGGCAGAACCCCGACAGCGCAATGGCCGGGTACGCCTTTGTCATGGTCAACGACAAGACCAGCGGCACGGTTGCTGGAGACTCCTATGGGATCGAAGCGGCTCCCATCGGGGCGCTTCCGCGCGGATTTGTCTTCTCTGGTCTGGATAACAAGGACAGCGATCCGATCACCATCAACTTTCTTCCGGACGGACGGCTGGACACCAGCACCGGAGGGAAAAGCCAGGTGAAAATCGTTGAGACGCGCCTGCCCTCGAAACAGCCCTCGAACACGGTCAAAGTGGGTTCGGACGGGGCGATCACTTACGGAGAGATATGGAACTAGCGTATGAAAACAAGAAAAGCACAGGCTGGTTTCTCACTGATGGAAGTCAACATGGCGATTTTCGTCATGGCGATCGGCATCCTCGGGCTCGTGGCTCTCTTTCCTCTGGGACTGCGCGAGAGCACCCAGGGCCAGGCGGATCTCAAGCAGTCGATGTTTGCGGACTACATGCTGAATCAGGCGGTCGCCGCTGCCGCGCGCTCGGATGTGCCTTGGTCAGAGTGGAAATCTTGGGCGAACTCATACCGGCCTCCAGAGAAAAGCACGGTCACGCTGAACGACAAGAGCGTGCCGAATTTCATCCGAAAGTATTTGGATAAGCACGATCCGGACTGGGCAAACGCGCCGGTTGAGAACAAGCAGTACAAGATCGCCTGCTGCCTGGTGCCGGGCTATTCGGACAGGATGATGGGCATCATGGTGATGTCTTCGGATCTTGTCAAGTCGGTCAGCGAGTACAGCCAGTTCTCTAACAACCCCATCTACTACGCGGAAGTAATGTTTCAGGGCGATCCGAAGAATTGAGTGAGGGGCGATGTAGGGGCCGGTCTCCGTGCCCGCCCGAAAGGCGATTGATGAAAAAGAACGGAAACAGGAAACAGAAACGCCAAGCCGGATTTTCGATGATCGAGGTGCTGGTGGCCTCGACGATCTTGGTCGTGATTGTGATGATGCTGGCGATGCTTTTCCAGCAGACGAGCATGGCTTGGCGCACGGGCGTCCGCCGGGCAGACAGTTTCATGCAGGTGCGTTCGGCTGTCGGTGCCATTCAGCGCGACGCGTCGGCGGCGATTGACGCGAGCAGTATTCCTGACGCCTTGAAAACAGCGCTGGGAGGCGGAAAGCAGACGTTCAGCGGCAGCGCGCTGCAGTTCTACACGCTGACGGGTACGGGCTTTGCCGACAACAGGCCGGGCGGAATGCCGTTGCGAGCGCTGAGCTACATCACGTACTCCAAGGAAGGGCAGCGGACGGAAACGGTGCTGCAAGGAGATGGGAGCGGGTGGAAAAAGCCGGAGTCGAACGTCATGAAATTCGTGACGAACAAAGACAACCTGAAGACGAGTTTTCAAGGGTTTGAACCCGAATTCGGAGATCTTCCAACGGTCGGGCTTCCGCTTTTTGTCATCTTAAAAGCGGATATTGAACTCGCCGGATTCAGCTATGACATCGGTGCCGCTTCGGCCGGACCGGACAAAACGTGGGGAACCAAGGATGATATCCGGACATGGGTGGAGGAGTGATCGAGATGAAACGTGAAACTGGAATGTTGAAACTGGGTGGCGGAAGGCGCCTGAAGCCCAGCAACCGCGCCTCCACGGCCTTTACGCTCATCGAAATGATGGTGGTGATGGGCATGTTGGGTATTCTGATGGGCGTGGCCTTCTCGGGCATCGGACAAGCCCGAAGCCAGGCGCGCATTGCCAAAGCCAGCGCCGAGGTGCGCGAACTGATGAATGCCTGGCTGTCATACGAGGCTGCCTATGACGATTGGCCGGTTACGGTCAATGGCGACAATCTGGATGCCGATGCCGGAAACCTGAAAGAATTGCTGGGTGACAACCAAGACAAGGTTGTTTATCTGAACGCGCAGTTGGTCAACGGCGCGTTTCGCGACCCGTGGGGCACCCCTTACAGATTTCGGGTGCTGAAGAACACTGGGGGCGCAAACAAGACGGAGGAGTCGTTTGGTGCGTCGATCACCTTTCCGAACCGCCAACGGTATGTGAGATGGTAGCGGCGAACGCCCAGTCGCCCGTACAGGATTGATGCAGGGGCGGGTCTGCGTGCCCGCCCGAGGGACAAAAAATGAAAGCACTCTTCAAAACCTCGCAAAATCGCGGCTCGGCGCTTCTGATTGTGCTCGGCTTTCTTAGTTTTATGATGATCAGCGGGGTCTCTTTCGCGATTTATATGCGCATCGAACGCCAGGCGTCGTCCAACTATCGCCACACAATCACCGCTCGCCACATGTTGAACGCCGGGCTCTATCGGGCGATTGATGAGATCGACGCAGATCTGCGAGACACGATCGCTTGCCCGTATAAATTTCCGACGAACTGGATCAACCGCGTACATGCCTCTGCCGTGGAGGACGATGGGAACAACGAGCTCGATGCGCACGTCCTTTCGCTGGAATCGCTGAGTTTCATACCGGGCATTCTCGTGAACGACGTCCGGCGCTATGCCGTCCGTGACCCGAACAAAGCTTGGACAGGTGCCAAGTGGCGGGAGATCAGCATGCCGGTCACATCCCTTGGCGATGAGAACGGCAAAGCCGTCAGCGCCGATGGGCAAGCGGTGGTCGGTCGTTATGCCTATGTGTGTGTCAATGTCTCCGACATGTTGAACGTCAACGCCTGCAAAGGGGCCATGCGCGATTCAGAGTCCAACCGAGTGGGTATCGCCCATCTGTTCGGCACGGATTCGGGTGCCGACAGCAAAGGAAAGCAGTTCGACAATGCCTTTACCACGACGGACCAGCACTACGATTCGCTGCAGGATTTTTATGCGTGCATGTACTATCGGCACACCGACAAAAGCAACAAAGGAGTCAACACCCCAGATAGCACCACGCCTTTCGGCAGCCCTTATCACTCGTGGCTAGGCAGCTCCGATCAAAACGCTGGCATGGGTTTCAATAGTGCCGACAAAGAGGTTCTGATCACGGATGGCATCGTCAAACCCGAACCCAAAAGGCCGGGAGCTGTCAATCTTCTGGTGACCGATCCGCTCAGTAATATGAAGACGGTGCTGGGTAAAAAGAACAATGATCCGACCGCTCTCACGTTGGAATCAACGTTCAAAACCGCCTTGACCAGCGCGATGAACAAGCTGCCGAGCGGGGCCCAAGTGGACGACAGCATCTATGCCGGCATGATCGCCGATTATCTGGACGCTAACAATGTTCCCAATCTGCTGAACTCGCCCTCCGTCGAAATGGTTCCGATGATCAGCCAGATCGTGATGAGAAATGCCTTTGCACCCAAAATAGTTGCGAGAACAGAAGATATTCCCGGACCCCCTCCCAAATCAATCACCGTCTACAAACTCCAACTGGTCGGCAAGGCGGATACGGATAACAAAGGCCCCATTTTTTCTGTCGAGACGGTTTTTCCTTTCAAGAATTTTGCATCGCGGACGATTCCATCTTGTAAGCTGAAAGTGACCTGCTGTTACAAAATCGTCAAAGGAGCGGTCACCTTAAACACCCTCAAAACCGAGGCGACCTATAATTTGGAGCTCGAGTCTCCCAAAACCGACATACCGACCTGTACGCAATCTGGGAAGGTTCCCACAACGGACACGTGGTGTTATCAATCGGTCGACCCCATTTTCGACTTGCCGGCGGTGGGGGCCAACGAGGTTCCATTGGTCAACTCGGAAAATCCGAGCGCATCCCTCCTTCCGGGGTTTGGCATCAATGATGAATTCAGCGTGGTCTGCGCCATGCTTGTGCAAGTTTTCCAGGGCAACGACCTTGTCGATCAGGCTCCCTGTTTAGTCAATCTGACGGATATGACGGCGAATACGGCGATTTGGAAAAGTGCCACGGCAAAGCTATATGTCCAAAGCGCGAAGATAAAAATCAGCGAAGCGGTTGCCCGAGCCGGCGGGGCGCCTTACACCTACGATAAAAACAGTCTCGAGTGTCCCGACCCGCGGTTCAATTATAAAGCTTCGAACTGGGTCAGCCTTCCGAATACGGATAACGAGGTCGACAAGAAAAGGAATCAATGCACCACGGAACTGTTAGGCCAAGCAGGGCGGGATGCCGACATTTTCATGTTCGTGTCCGATCAGGGTGTCCTGCACTCGCCGGGTGAACTGGGCTTCATCGTTCGACCGTTCAATTACAGTGCCGACTGCAATGCGACGTTTCTGGGGAAAGATTTGGCCGAGATTAACTCAGCGAACAGTACCGAGGATAAGGACGCCATGTTCCGCACGATCCGCTTGTATGACCACGGCGATCCGTCTGACAGCCAGAACCGGGGTCGCGACCGGGTCTTCGAATATTTTATGTCGCAGAACCTCGATGGCACCGTTTCCGGCGCGCGGGTCAACCCGCTCTCGGATATCCCCGTTGTGTTACAGGCGGCCATTCATAATACTCCGGTCGATTATTACTGGGCAGCCCAGAAAGACCAGAAAGACCATCGGTTCAACGATACGGAGTGGGACTCGAGCTGGTCGACGGATTTAATGCCTGCGTGGGCGAAGGATTTTAGGAATGTTCAAACCATCATCAATTCGACGTGGCAAACCAACCTTGTGCATGTGTATGGCGACTGGGACAGGTTCCACTGGTATTCTGAGGATACAGGAAGAAAGAGTGTCTTTGAAACCACCGTCAATGCGAAACTCTTCGAGATCGACCGTAAGATGCTCATGTCTTACAGTCTGGACGCATTCTCGGACAGGCAGCAGCTCTTTCTCTACATCCTGCGCGCTGAAGCGACCACGCCTTCGTTGGGCAACGGTGCCGAAGAAGGGGTGAAATCCTTGTCGGGTGGCCGCGCAGTTGCGCTGGTCTGGCGCGACCCGTATCCGGTGAATTATGCCCTCGGCAGCAATGGCAAAGAGAGCTATACGCCGATACCCTGTACGACGGAAGACGAATACTTGAAACTGATTTCGCCTTGGCTTCAGTATTATCAAGTCCAATTTAAGAATAAAGGCTATTCATCCAGCCAAACAGAACGCAGAAGCGGCCTGCACGACTACCGGATTTTGTTCTTCAAGCAATTGGACAACTGAGCTCGCTGTTCAGGCTGATTGGATGGGGGGCGGCATCCGGCTGAGCGATGTTCGTTCAGCCTGAAATGCCTGCCAGCCGGCCAGAGGCGAAGGCCCAAGTCAGGTTGTAGCCGCCGCAGGGGCCGTCGAGATCTACAACCTCTCCCGCGCAGAATAGCCCCTCGATCCGCCTGCAGGCGAGCGTGCCGGGATCGAGTTCGCCCAGCGCTACGCCGCCGCGCGTGAGCATGGCGCGGGCCCAGCCGTCCGTACCGACGATGTGTAACTGCAGATCCGCGCACGCGGCGGCTAGCGTCTCCAGCGAACTCTTTCGGGCACGTGCCGCCGCCGTCTCAGTCAGCGCCGTCAGCGTACAAAGCGTGACCGCCAGTGCGCGCGGAAGCTCTCCTGCAAGCAGGTTGTGCAACACTCGGCCGCCATGAACCCGCCGCCACCCTTCGAAGAGCGTCAACCAGTCCGCCACCGTCCGTTCGGCGATGAAGGATAAGCGGACAGTCACCGCAGGAACTTGCTCTGGAGGCTGTCCGATCTCGGTAAGAAGTCGGGTCGCGATCTCTCCGGAAAGCGCAAGCGCTGGAGGTCCGCTGAGGCCTTTGTGTGTGAACAGAATAGGGCCTGTGATGAACTGTTTGGAAGCGCCTTTGGCGTCGAGCCGCAAACCGCCTCTCTCCAGTACGATGCCAGCGAGTTCGGTGGGCCAAGTCTCGCGGGTGACGAGCCCGGCAAGGGCCGGCACCGGTGTGACGACCGATAGGCCAGCTTCCCGGGCCAGCGCGAAGCCTGAGCCGTCGGAGCCCAAGTCCGGATAACTCTGCCCGCCAGCTGCGAGAATTACGCGTCGGGCATGCAGAAGGCCGTGGTTAGTTTCGACGGCGGTGACGCGAAGAGCCGGAGCGGTTTGGCCAGCCGAGTCGGAAGGCGGTGCCTTTTTTTCCAGCACGAGGCGCTTCGCACGGACACCGCAGCGGATCTCCGCCCCATGGTTCTGTGCGGCCCTCTCCAGTGCGGCTAGGACATCAGCGGCTTTCTGAGAAACGGGGAAGACACACCCATCGGGCTCTTCACGGGTCTCAACACCCAACCGATGAAAGAAATCGCGGATGGCTTGGGGAGGGAAGGCTTGCAGGGCGGGTGCCATGAACCGGGCCTGCCGTCCGAAGACCGACAGGATGCCTGCGGCGTCAGTTGCGTGGGTGAGATTGCATCGGCCCCCGCCGGTCGCGAGGAGTTTTCGCCCGGGCGTCTTCAGACGGTCAATGACCGTTGATTTTCCGGCGCAAAAGCAAGCGGCAGTCAGACCTGCAGGGCCGCCGCCGATGATGAGGGTGTCCATAGAGGCTGTAGGCTTTTAGGCAACTAGGCAGAAAAAATGAAAAAATCATAGAAAAACCACTGAAATTGGCATCCGCTGCCTAACGGCCTACAGTCTAAACGCCTAATAGCACGTCCTAGGCTAGCGCTGCTGTTCTTCAGCGATCAGGGCGAGCATACGGTTCAGAACGGAGGTCGTCTCATTCTGATACTTAACGATGCTCTGGCACATGTTGACCATTTCCGCGCACCGATGCAAAGTGGTGATGCGGGACTTCTCAAGTTCCGTGCGTCGTGCCTTGATACTGGCAATGGTTTCGTCGAGTTCGGTTGCCCGCTGCTCGCTTTTGACAAGCATACGCCGCGTCTGGAAAAGCTGGGTCAACAACTCTCCGGCGGAAAGATCAAGATCGTCGATCTTCATAGCGTCGGGAATCGGCACCAGAACGGGCTTTCCACACTCGATGCAAGCAATCTGCAAACCGGCACCGCGATAGTCGATCGCGAGGTTATGGTGGCAATGCGGACAATCGAAGACGATATCCGTCGCCCGGATTTCATCGCTACCCTCAGTGCCCTGGGGTACACTCTCTTCAGTCGGATCGTTCTTCATACAAACCCCACTTCTCAAGCGAAGGGCGATGCACACGTTCCCGATTGCCGCTTGTCTTGCCGAAGACTCAGGCCTTGACGACCTTACCCTGCTTGATGCAGGAGGCGCAGACCTTCATACGGCTCACGCTGCCATTGCTGGCCTTGGCGCGAACGTTTTGGAGGTTCGGCAGAAAACGACGCTTTGTGATACCCGTCGTGTGCAAACCGATGCCGCCTTTGTACTTGGCAAGACCATGACGGACAATCGTGTTACCCGCCATCGGACCTTTACCGCAAATATCGCAAACTTTGGACATGACCGTTTCTCCTTAAGAAAAGGGTGGATATCATAACAGCTCCCTCCGTCTCAGACAAGGGGAAACGGAAACTTTCTTCACCATCGCCTCGGGCTGATCAACCAGCCAAAGTGTGTTTAAAACATATCACGAGATGATGAAAAGAGCAAGCTCGGTTTCGAGGTTACGATAAGCTGGGGTGGGTCAAGTGATTACGTGCGGTGGTGGTGGGGGTGCTTGTCGGTCGGTGGACTCCCCGAACCCGCGCGGTCGCCTCGCGGCTACGGCCCTGCCGAAGCAGGTGCATGTTTCGAGAGCGCTCGAGGGGCTGGGACGATCAATGCGGCAGTGACGAAGTGGCCAGCGCGTGGGTGAGCGCTTCAAGCGCGTGGGTGAGCGCCATCCCGAACGCTTGGGACTGTGCCGTCTTGTCACGAGGGTCGAACTCGGCACGGCCGCTTTTCTCCGCTGAGAACAAGACGGTGAAGGCGGGCGCGCGCTCGTCCAGAACCAGCAGGCGCAACATCACGACCGCGGCGGGCTTCTCGCCGGTGAAATCCAGATAGAGTTCGCTGACGACGCCTTCGAGGCTGAGTGGCGGGAGTGTGCCCGATGACGTGTCGTAGACGGCAGAGAAGAGGTGGCTCTCCTCCAGGTAGCGGGCTGTCTGGACGCGGATCAGGTCGCCCGGGGGTGCGATCCATGTGTTGTAGTAGTCGCAGACAAACTCGCCGCCCGGCCGGCGTACGATGAAGGTGTGTGCGTCGAATGGCGGCAACGCGCGGAAGGTGCGGATCTTGAGCGCGGCGAAACGTGTTGTTTGCGGGGAGGCGGGGGCGGCTACAGGTACAAATGTGCGTTTTTGAGCGGCTGCTTGTTGCTGCGCGCGGGATGTGCCAAGGCATCCGGAGGCGAGCAACACAAAGCCGGTCACACCGATCAGGGAGACGATTGTTTTCATGGTTTACCTCTTGTTTCGGGCAACGGTTCGGGCGGTGTGCTAAAGAGTAGCGCGGAGGGGTTCGCACGCAAGTCCGACACGACCTGGTCCAAACCCGCCGAGGCACTTCGCAGGTTCTGAATCAGCTCGGCGAGGGCGTTCTGCTGGGAGAGGGTCGTGCGGTTTAGCGCCTGCGCAGTCTGGTTGAGAGCGGCGACGGTTTGCTCCACCTGTCCGCCCGCGTTGGTGGCGATATCATTGAGGTTGTCAGCCAGGAAATGGGCCCGTTCGGCCACAGACTGTACCGACTGAACGAAGGGGGTGAGCTGGGATTCAACCGAGGCTGTGATGCGGCGAGCGCTACCGGCGACTGCGCCAATGTCGGCGGGGAACTTTGCGAGCTCGGGGGATGAAACGATCTGTTTGATCCCTTGGTTGGTCTCGCGCAGTTCCGACAAGAGGGAGGTCGCCTCCTTGCTGAGGGTGGCGACATCCGCATTGTGCAGCGTGTCCTGAATCAGCGAAAGCGTGGCGATCAGTTTGTCGCCCAGCGCTTGGATGTCGATTTCGTTCAGTTTGACGAATACGTTGTCCATGGCCTTCTTGAAGGCGAACATCGTGCTGGGGGACGAGGGAATGTAGGGGTTCTTTGGCCGCCAGGAAATGGGGGTCGGCAGTTCGGGTTTCTGGTCGGAGCGGAAATAATCCAGTTCCAGAAACGAGAGTCCGGTGACCCCTGCGGCGGCCAGTTTGACGCGCATTCCATCGTTGACCAAGCGCGCCAGAAAGGTGGAGGGGTTGTGATTTTTCAGGGGGCTGAATTTGTTGGGGTCGAACGCCATTACGACCAGAATTTGGTTGGCGCCGTCGAGGGTCGCTTCTCCGGGGGATTGCTTGCCGTATTCGCTGAAGACGAACCCGATGCGGCTCACCTCGCCAACTGGCACGCCGCGGTACTTCACGGGCGAGCCGATGTCGAGCCCTGTGACGGACTCAGTGAAGTAGGTCTCCGCAAGAACAACCTGCTTGCTGAACACCCGCGCGCCGGCGATGCCGATCACAATCAGGATCAGCGTGAAACCGCCTAGCACGAAGAATCCGATCTTCGCATAATTGGCTTTGTTTTCGTTCATGGAGGGGACTCCCGGTTGAAAAAGGCGCGCACGGCGGCGCAGGGCGGATGGTCGCGCAGTTCGGCGGGGCTGCCCTCGGCGAGGATGCGTTTGGTTTGTTTGTCGAGCATGATGCAGCGGTCGGCGACGGCGAAAATGCTGGCCAGCTCGTGGGTGACGATGACGAAGGTGATTTTCTGAGTGTCGCGCAGCCTCAGGATGAGACGGTCGAGTTCGGCAGAGGTGACGGGGTCCAGGCCGGCGGAGGGTTCGTCGAGAAAGAGGATTTTGGGGTCCAGCGCCAGTGCGCGTGCGATGGCCGCACGTTTCTTCATGCCGCCGCTGATGTCCGCAGGAAAATAGGAAGCGAAGGGTTTCAGGCCGACCAAGTCGAGCTTCATCTCGGCCACAAGGTTGCAGGCGTCTTGCGGCAGGTCGGTGAAGGCTTCCAGCGGCAGGCAGACGTTTTCGAGCAGCGTCATCGAGCCGAACAGCGCGCCGCTTTGGTAAGTGACGCCGAAGTGGCGCATGGCGCGCTCCCTCTCAGCCTGTGTTCCGTCGGAGATTCTGTCGCCCATGATGCGGATCTGGCCGGAGAGGGGCGGATTGAGGCCGATCATGTGTTTGAGGAGGGTGCTCTTGCCGCATCCGGAGCCGCCGAGGATCACGAACACCTCACCGCGGCGCACGGAGAATGAAAGGTTCTCCAGCACCCGCGTGGTGTCGTAGCCCGCATCCACGTTTTGGACCTCGATGACGGTTTCCTCTAACATGGTCAGATTCCGAGAATGAAGAATAACACGGCGAAAAGGCCGTCGAACAGGGTGATCAGAATCAAACTGCCCACCACGGCAGCAGTGGCCGCACGGCCTACGCCGTCGGCGGTACGTGCGGTCTTAAGGCCGTGGGAACAGCCGACAAGGCCTACGAGCAAACCGAACACCGCAGCCTTGGCGAGGCCGAGGAGGATGTTGGTCATGGTCGTCGAACGGATCACGTGTTGCCAGTAGGTCACGTCGGGAATATCCATGCTGGTGAGCACAACCAGTCCGCCGAGCAGGCCCGCGAGCACCGAAAAGATGCTCAGGACCGGCATGACCAGCGTTGCGGCGAGCACGCGCGGAAGAGCCAGAAAAATAATAGGGGGCAGGCCGAAGGTCGTGAGCGCGTCGATCTCCTCGTTCACCTTCATGGTGCCCAATTCGGCGGCGAAAGCGGAGCCGGTGCGGCCCGCCAAGATGATCGCGGTGATGAGCGGTCCGAGCTCGCGGAAAAGGCCGATGGCGATCAGGTCAGCGACGTAGATCTCGACGCCGAACTGCTGGAGGGAGGCGGCAGACAGGAAGGCGAGGATGAGTCCGAGCAGGAACCCGATCAGCAGTGTGATCGGCAGCGCATCGATGCCGGCACGCTCGAAGTGCAGCATCGTATCGTGCAGGCGCAGCCGGCCCGGACGGATCAGCAGCGAGAGGGCGGAGGCTGTGACTTCCCCCAAGAACGCCAATTGTTCGCAGATTTCGCCGTAGATTTGCACGGCCGCATGGCCCAATTGGACGCTCGTGCGCGTTTTGCGCAGCGGGCTGACGGTGGAGGGGTCTTCGCCAAACGAAGCGACATCGAAAAGCGAGAGCGTACGTTCAACGATGTGGCCGTCGTCGCGGCAAGAGAGCGCAAACCCTTGACGGATCGCACGGCGGTGAAGTTCGACGATCAGCGCTTCGCCTGCGCCGTCGCAGCTTTTGACTGCGCCGGCATCAAGCACCAGCGCGTCGCCGCCGCTCAGCCGCTCGACCTCAGGCATGGTTTCGCGCCAAAGCGGTGCGACGCTTTCAGCTGAGCAGGTCTCTGGAAGAGTCACCGTCATAACGTAGTGTAAGGGTCGGGGATTCAGGGTTCAGAAGATTCATGCGCGACGCTTTTCTTTTTGCACGCAAGTCTCGTTAGTCAGAGGGGACAGCCGCTCTCTGTCTTCGTACGACGGTTTGGCCCTGTTATTTCTGAACTCAGAACCCTGAATCCTGCGAACGTGTGAATAGTCACAAAGAATGCAGATAAGTTTAACAGGTGAAGGAGGGGACTGAAACGCAAAAGGTGAGGAGCCTTGTAAGAAATTTTGTAAAAGGTGAATTCTCTTGTTTGCGCTGAATCGGCGGATTCGCTATAGTACACACTGTTTACGGTTGAACCCGAGTTAAAAACAGGGCGTGCCGTTTCAAAAGCGAGGCGAGGAAACGATGAAAAAAATGATGTTTGGTTTGGTATTGGCTGGTCTTGTCGTGTTCGGTGCCCGTGCGGCGGAAAAGGTCCGTTGGCCCGTGGGGTTCGCTTTCAATGATACGGAAGACGTGGATGTGGTCGGGCTTCGGCTCAATTTTCCGTCCGGGCAGTGCGACCAAGTGACGGGCATTGACCTCGGCATCATCGGCCGTTGCCAATATTTCAACGGGCTGCAGCTCAACTTGGTTCGCAACGATGTGAAAGACGCGTTGGCTGGCGTGCAGAGCGGCCTCTACAATTCGGCTGGCGACGCCTTTGGCATGCAGGGGGGGCTTTGGAACGAGACGGGAACGCTCACGGGTTTCCAGGTCGGTCTGGTGAATCTTGCCGACTATGCGAATGGCTTTCAGATCGGCTTGATCAACCGCGTCGAGCAGATGCACGGGTATCAGCTTGGCCTCATCAATATCATCCGCGGTGGCGATGTGCCCTTCTGCCCGATACTCAATGTCGGTTTCTGATCCTTGCCAAGTCGATGACATGAAGCGCAAAGTGTGGCTGTGATGGGCCGCCTTTGCGTTTTCTGTTTATACGTTGGATTACGGACCCCGCAACCCGAGGAGAATACGTCATGTTCGTCAAACCTTTTGCCGCGCTGCGGCCTGTTGCAGAAAAAGCGGCTGTGCTGGCTGCCGTGCCCTACGATGTCGTTGATACTGCCGAGGCGCGCGTGCTGGCTGCGGGCAACCCCGACAGTTTTCTGCATGTCTCTCGTCCCGAGATCGACCTTCCTGACAGTGTGGACGTTCACGACGACCGAGTTTATGCGCAGGGTGTTCGGGCCTTCCGCGACCTGCAGGCCCGCGGCGTGCTGGTGCGCGAGGACAGCGAGCGGCTTTACGTCTACCGTCAGGTGATGGGCAGCCATAGCCAGACTGGCGTTGTCACCTGCTGCAACATCGACGACTATGCGCGCGACATCATTCGCAAGCACGAAAAGACCCGCAAGGACAAGGAAGACGACCGCACGCGCCACTGCCTCGAGCTGAACGCCAACTCAGGTCCGGTTTTTCTGACTTACCGCGACACCGCTGCGCTGAACGCGCTGGTCGCGGCCGTGCAGCTGAACGCGCCGCTCTACGATTTCACCGCCGCCGACGGCATCCGTCACACGGTCTGGCGCGTGGAGGCTGATGCGGGCGTGTGGGTCGAGGCGTTCCGCCAGGTGCCGCTGGCCTACGTGGCGGACGGCCACCACCGCGCCGCGGCCGCGTTCCGTACCGGACAGCAGCGCCGCGCCGCCAACCCCGCCCACACCGGCAATGAAGAGTACAACTGGTTTCTCGCCGTGCTTTTTCCCGCCACCCAGTTGCGCATCCTGCCCTATAACCGCTGCGTGGCAGATCTAAACGGACTCACCCCCGCTGCTTTTCTTGAGAAGGTCAGGACGATCTTCAAGACCGAGTCCGCCGACGGCGCGACGCCGGACGGACCGCGCGAGGTGCGCATGTACCTAGACCAGGCGTGGTACAAGCTGGCGTGGGACGAGTTTGCCGCTGGCCCGGTGGGGCGTCTCGATGTAAGCGTGTTGCAGGACTGGCTGCTGGCGCCGGTGCTGGGCATCGCTGATCCGCGCACCAACACGCGCGTCTCCTTCGTCGGCGGCATTCGCGGGGCGGGCGAACTGACGAAGCGCGTGGACAGCGGCCGCGATGCCGTGGCCTTCTCTATGTTTCCGACCACGGTCGGGCAGATGATGGACATCGCGGACGCCGGTCAGATCATGCCGCCCAAAAGCACGTGGTTCGAGCCGAAACTGCGCTCGGGCCTGCTGGTCCACACGCTGGACTGAGGGCGCCCCGGCAATCTTCGAGCTGTTCACCGGAGGCGCGGGGGCGCAGAAAGAGCTGTCTCCGCGAGGGCCACGGTGACGGTGACGGCATGCTGTCTGCCGAACCGGAGTGAATGGGGGCACGGACCTTGAGCGACCTCTTTCTGAGACGAACAAAAACGGCCGCTTGAACGCCCTCTGAAGGCTAGCCGTGCTTGCGCTTTTGCGCCTTGACGAAATCGGTGATGCGTGCGAGCGTTTCGGCGCTGAGGATGTGCTCCATCGTGCAGGCGTCTTTTTCGGCTGTCGCGTCATCAACTTTGAGCAGGTTCAGGAATTCCTTGAGAAGCGTGTGCCGGCCGAGGATCTCGCTGGCAGCCTGCTTGCCGGTTTCGGTCAACTCCACGGCTCCGTAGGGCTCCTGTGCCACGAAGTCGAGTTTCTTCAGCTCGAGGATCGCCTTAATGACGGAGGGCATCTTGACATGCAAGGCCGCCGCGACGTCACGCACGCGGGTCCGTCCGTTCTCCTGAGACAACAGGTAAATGGTCTCGAGATAGTCTTCCAAGCTGTTCGTCACGGCGTGCTCCTTTTCGCAGGCTTCCATCTGATATGTACAACATAAGACGGAGGGTGTGATTTAGCAAGAGCAAAACGCCTCACATGTAGCGGAAAGCGGTTCGGGTTTCATGTGCGAAGTCAGATCTGTAGGATAGAAGCGCCTGACCTGAAATATCGGCGGGGGGGGTGCGGCGAGCAGGTGCCTTTGCGGCTGACCCCTGAACCCGAGCCCTTCTATAGCTTCAGCAGACGCCGCGCCTGCTCCAAGGCGGGCGCGAGGTCGATTTTGCTGCAGGCGTCTCCGAGCGTGCCGTCAAACACGTGGACGGCTTTTTCACTTTCGAGGCCCTTCACGAAACGCGCGAATTTGGACGAGGCGTTCTTCAGATTCATCAGAACCTCAACTTTGGCTGTGCCGCGGGTGACCGCTTCACTGATCATGCCCGTGGATTCGGCTGTCACGAAAAGCCGCTCGCAGAGCGAAACGAACGCAGGAATCGGGTTGAAGGTGTCACGGCTGTAAATCAACTTGTATTCGAAGGGATAGCTGTCGATGAGCGCCTCCACCTCCGGCGGTGTGCGGCGGGACGTCGTGACCCAGCGCTCGCGCCCCTCGGTCGCCGCGAAGAGGCGGTCCAGTTCGCGCTTCATCGCCCCCACCGTCATCGTTGCGACGGCATTGGGGCCCCCGACGATCAGTGCGACTGCCGGCCCTTTCGGGGTGTGGCGCGCACGGAAGGCGGCCACGCCAGCCTCGTAGAAGACCGCGTTCGTAGACGTCAGGTTGACAGGGATGGTGATGATGTTCGGGTGATGCGGCGGCTGATCGAAACGAGGCGCCAAGATGCAATCGAAATTCAGTTTGTAGCCCCTGGGATAGAGGATCGCGGCCACGGGGAGGCCCCGCCGGCGAGCGGTGACCTTGCCTGGATAGAAAGCGGTGGAACCGGTGCAGACAACGGCTGAATAAAAACCATCGGTCTTCTCGATGGAAAAAAGCTTCGCACACAGCAGGCCGAGGCGGTCTGCCAAATAGGCGAGCGCCTTGTGGCCGCGCGTTGGATATGCGGTTCGAACACAGTCGTAATCATACCCAAGCGCGTTGCAGAACGCCTTCGACTGATTTTCGTGGCCCGCCTTACCGTCGGTGACGATCAGGAGTTTTTTCATAGCGCCTTATGACGAAAGGGATTTCCACTCTGCCATGTCGCGGCGGCGCTGCGCCGCCCAGATCTCTGGAGGGGTGTCGGACGCAAGGGTGTTGGTGACCCGCGCGCCACCGCACGCGGGGCAGCAGGCTCCGTCGGTCACAGGGGCCCCGCACTGCGGGCAGCGCGGCTCCAGCAGTTCGCCGCAGAAGACGCAATGACGTCCGCCCGACAGAGCTTGCAGGCGTGGCCAGAAGAGCAACTCGCCTTGCACAACATACGGTACATTGGCGTAACACGCCGCGTCCGGACAGAAGCCGCGGGCTTCCGCGAATGAGAGTGCTCTGGGTTCGGAGTTCGGGTTGGCACCCGGTGTCTCAAGAGCCACACCGAGGAGGGAGGCAATTTTCTCAACCGAATCCTGAGAAAGTTTTTCGGGCTGGCCGGACTCCAGCATGCTGATAGCCGACTGTTTGCAGCCGACCGCCTGTGCGAGTGCGCTTTGGGTCATACCCTTGTCGCGTCGCGCCTGTGCGAGTTGACGGCAGAAAGATGTGGAAAGATGTGCCATGGTGAGCCGCAAGAACCTGTTGATGAAAACGTAGGCATAGTATGCGGCAAACCGGGGGTTATCGACAAGCACAAGATATTGACAGGTTATAACAAATCATAATAGTTTAATATAAAGTAGTTTGTGACTTATCAACAGAGATATTATCACCTGTTTATAACCCATGAGGTGATAAAAGTGATAACCTGTCGATAATAAGAAGGCAAGGGCACAAAGAGCAGTCGAGCGCCCGACGTCTAACAAGACGCAGATTGGGTCTGAATGCCTGGACGTGACGGGCTTGCATCCGGAGCAGAAACAGACGTGACACATGCGTAATCGACCCCGTATGTGTGTTGCGGCGGCGTGAGCCATAGAGTGGGTTCGAATAAATCGCACCGACTCTTCGCACTCACAAAATCCAAATGACTTTTGTGTTTTCAAAACACACGGTTTATGGTTTTATAAGGCCCATGGATGATAAAGCAAAACGGTGGATCGTGAACGCACTTACGTTCGGACGTGTACCTTTTGTGGTTTTGTTCATGGTGCTTGCCATTTTTCACGCTTACATGCCTCATGCATGGTGGCTGGCGGTGACAGCTGCGGGTTCGCTGGTGGTCGCCTCGTTGACCGATCTCTTCGATGGCAAGCTGGCCCGCAAATGGAATGTGGTCAGCAAGTTCGGCGCGATGGCAGACCCGCTGATGGACAAGGTTTTCTATCTGGTTGTTTTTCCGACGCTGCTCTGGCTGCTTGGGCGGCAGCCGGACGAGGCCGTGCATGCGCTGGTGATGCTGGTCTTCACCGTGCTCTATATTTTGCGCGATCAGTGGGTGACTTTCTTGCGATCAGTGGGTTCACTGTTCAATGCCGACTGCGGCGCGAACTGGATGGGTAAGTTCCGGACTGCGGCGAGTTTTCCGGCGGCTTGCGTGATCTACGTCTACGCCTCACTTCACCTCTTCTTTCTGCCGCAGGCGCTGATCTTTGCGATCGAAGCGCTGCTCATCATCATCAACATCTGGTCGATCATCGTTTACACCCAGCAATATTTGCCTTATCTAAAAAAGGCGTTACGCTAATCTCAGAAATCGGTTGCGGCTGGCGGGTGGAATCGGTATTATCTGTTACTATCTAAAGAAACGTATGGGAGGATCGGTGTCTATGAAAAGGTTGATGCCCGTGCTGCTTGCTAGCGTCATCGCCGTGCTATCCGGTTGCGGCAAAAAGGAACAAACGGCGGCCACGGCGGGGACGGTCACGCTGAATTATGCCAACTTTCCGCCCGCCTCGACTTTCCCCTGCGTCCAAATGGAGCACTGGAAAACAGAGGTCGAAAAACGCACGGCCGGCAAGGTCAAGGTCAACACCTATCCCGGCGGCACGCTGCTTGGAGCCAAGGACATCTTCGACGGCGTCATCGCGGGCACGGCCGACATCGGCAATTTCGCGATGAGTTACCAGCCGGGCCGCTTCCCTGTCGCGGAGGGCATGGACCTGCCTCACTTCTTCACCGACGCCAAAACAGCGAGCCGGATTCTCGCCGACCTGATCGCAACTTTTAAGCCGGCCGAATTCGAGAAGGTCCAAGTGCTGACGGTCTTCACCTGTCCGCCCGCAGTCGTGATGAGCACGAAAGAGATCAAGACGCTAGCGGATCTCAAGAACCTGCAGGTTCGTTCCTCCGGTACCGGCGCGGAAGTCATGAAGCGCCTCGGCGCAGCACCTGTGGCGATGCCGCAGTCGGACGTGCCGGACGCTTTGCAAAAAGGCGTGGTCAAAGGCAATGTCTCTTCGGGAGAAGTGCTGAAGGACATGAATTACGCCTCCTACTGTCCGTTCGTTTTCAAGTCCGACCTCTGCGTCACCAGCTTTGCAGTCGTCATGAACAAGGCCAAATACGACGCCTTGCCCGCCGACGTGAAAGGGGTGCTCGCCGCACTTTACCGGGAACAGGCCGAGTGGACCGGCGCGTATGTGGATCAGCATGTGCAGGAGGCGATTGTATGGTCGAAGGAAACCCACAAGCTGACAGTCAATGAGCCCTCCGTCGAAGATCGTGCGACGCTACGTGCGACGGCTCAGCCGCTCATCGAGGACTATATCGCCCGGGTGACGGCCAAAGGCATTGACGGCAAAGCGGTCATCGCGTTCATCCAAGGCAAACTTGCGAAGTAAACGAGTGTCCGAGATTTCTCGGCAAGAACGCGGCCCCGAAGCCTCAGCGGACGGTGAGGGGGCCCGAACCTGCCATAACAACGAAACCACCTTTGCCATGTTACTCAAATTGATCAAAGTTGAAAAAGGGCTGTGCCTTGCCGGGATGGCGATTTCTGGAGCCCTGCTCGTCACGCTGGTTCTGATGTCGGGCTGTAACGTCGTGTTCCGCCTAGCGGGACATCCGATCAGCGCGAGCTACGAACTCTCCGGCCTTTTTGGCGCGCTCATCGCGGCGCTGGCTTTGGCCGACACGCAGCGCAAACGCGGGCATGTGGAGCTGGATCTTTTTACGAGCACCTATTCGGCGGCCACACGGCGCTGGGTCGGTGCCTTCAACGTCTTCACGGGCGCGCTGCTGGTGATCGTGCTCGGGTGTCAGCTCGCGAACCGCGCCGGGGTGCTGCTGCGCGCGGGCGAAGTTTCGGAGACGCTCAAGTTGCCTTATCCCTGGCTCATGTACGGCGCGGTGTTCGGACTTTTTTTGCTGGCAGCTTCATTCCTCACCGACTTTGTGCTGCTCGCGTTGGGACACGCGGACAAGAACGCGTATGCCCTGCAACGCGCTCATACGGTCAACAGCATCCGCGGCGATCTGGAGTCCGATGCCATTGAAGAGGTTGAAGGAAAAGGTTAATCGTTCATGGATCCTACCACCATTGGGTATCTGGGTATCGGCATCATGTTGGCGCTGATTTTGTTGACGGGGATGTCTCCCGGATTGGCGATGCTGATGACCGGTTTCGCCGGGCTGCTGGCGCTGAATCCGCCACAGAGCCTTGCGGCGCTGCTGAACGGCACGGTCGGGTCGGAGGTGTGGACCGTGTTCGGAAACTACGGCTTCACTGTGATTCCGCTCTTCGTGCTGCTGGGCGAGGTGATTTTTCACGCCGGGTATAGCGACCGGCTCTTCCGTGCGGCGCAGGCGTGGTTCGGACACAAGCGGGGCGGTTTGGCGGTGACCACGATTCTGGCGTGCGCGGGTTTTTCCTCGATCTGCGGATCGAACACGGCCACCGCAGCCACAATGGGTTCCGTGGCGCTCAAGCCGATGTCGCGCAACAAATATCACCCCGAGCTCAAGTGCGGCAGCATCGCAGCGGGCTCGACGCTGGGCGCGATGATTCCGCCGAGCATCGTGCTGGTGGTATACGGACTTTACACGGGACAGAGCATCGGCAAGCTTTTTGCGGGCAGCATCATTCCCGGGCTGACGCTGACGCTCTTTTTCGTGTGGACGGTAAAGGCGATCATCTGGAAACATCCCGACTGGGCGCAACCAGGCGTGCGCGGTTCGCGCAAGCGCCGGCTCGCGATGCTGCCGCAGGTGTTCGATGTGGCGGTGTTGTTCGGCGTGATCATGATTTCGATGTTCTCAGGAATTGTGACTCCGACAGAAGCGGCGGGTCTCGGCGCGCTACTCGGGATCATCGGGTGCGTGGTGCGCGGCAAGTTGCCGATGCCGGCATTCATGAAGGCGCTGACCGCGACGCTGCGCATCACTTCCATGGTGTTCCTGATTCTGGCGGGCGCGACGGTGTTCGGGCGTTTTTTGGTGCTGACGCGTCTGCCGTTCATGCTCACCGAGTGGGTGACGCGGATGGACATGGCGCCGGGCATGATCCTGCTTTTCATGATGGGCTGTTACCTCATCGGCGGGTGCATCATGGATGCGCTGGCGTTCCTGCTCATCTCGCTGCCGCTCTTCGAGCCGCTGGTGAAGCACATGGGGTACGATCTGATCTGGTTTGGCCAGGTCGTGTGCCTGGTGACGACTCTCGGGGCCATCACGCCGCCGGTCGGGGTCTCGTGTTTCGTGGTGGCGGGGATGAGCCCCGACGCTAACTCCGCGCAGGTGTTTCGCGGCGCGATGCGCTTCCTGCCCGCGTACGCCGCGGTCTATCTCCTGATCAACCTCTTCCCGCACGCGATGGTCGGCTGGCTTTCGGGTCTGGTGAGATAGCGGCACGGGGGGGCTTCGCCCATGCCCTGTTATTTCATCTTGTCGCGAAGCGCCTTTTCCTTCTCGGCGCTCCAATAGGCGCAGTCGAGTTCGATAAAGACCGACGAGTAAGGGATCGTGCATTCGGTTTTGAGGACAACGACGTTGAAGAGCTTCGCGGCCTCGTCCAACTTCTTGAACACCGAGTCGTGCAGCAAGGTCTTCGTGCTCGCGCCGGACAGGCACTTCTTGAGTTTCATACGGAACGCCTTGACGCCTGACACGAGGTCTTCGGACAGAAAGCCCAGCTCCTGATCGGTGTAGTAGAGCGGCTTGACATGCGCGGATGACGATATGGCCGACACGACGCGTGCGAGAACATCCGTCAACGGAGCTTGGGTGTCAATGTAGGTGATACCTGGAGCGCTCTGATAGGGATAGGCTTTGTCCACAACGAGGATCCAGTTGCGGTGGCCGAGCAGCGGCAGGACGCGGTCGAGTTCTTGAGTCCAAGACATGGCTTCTCCTTTGGTTAAACACTTAGCAGGTCAAAGATGCAGGGTTGGCGATATTAAAACACAAAGACACGAAGCCACAAAGAGAAGAAAAGCCGAACCTCGCGCGCCTCTCTTTGCGGCAGATCGGGTCATGCCAGGTCTCCGATCAGGGTGACGATCTCCGGCCACGAGCCGATGCGTCGCATGGTGGGTGCGGCCTGGTAGCGCTGGTTCCAAGGCCGGTCGTAAACGACAACCGTACAGTTCTGACGGTGCGCCAAGAGGTCAAGCGCGGTCGGCGAGTCGTCGATGGCGACGTCGAAATGGAGCTGCTCAAATTCGTCGCGGCTCAGCGTTTTGGGCGTGCCAGGCGGGGGGTTGGCGGGCGCTCGGCCGTATTTGTCGAAATAGATAACGTCCATGTGCGCGAGGCCGTGCTTGCGGAGCCAGCCGCAGGAACCGTCATGGCTGGTGGCCGGCCGGCCGGTGACGATGGCGAGGTCGTGCCCGCCCGCCTCCAATGTGCGGAGGGCTTCCAGGCCGCCCGGAGCGGGATCGAGATGCGTCAGGAACTCTGTGCGGTGCGCGTGATCCATCAGGTGGTCAATTTCCGCATCGGAGAGCGCAAAGGCCTCTTGAAGGTTGAAAACGGAGATCGCTTCATAAGGGACGTCTCGTGCGAAAAGGGTACGCGCCATATCGGAAAGGTGGCGCGCGGTTTCGCACAGGACATCGTCGAAGTCGATATAGATTCGCATGCCGCCAGTATAACAAATGGAGGCGACCCTGTCAGGCGAGACTCGCGAAACTCATGGGCAGCAACGCGCCGAGGGTCGTGGCGGTGACTCGGCCGCCCTTTTTGAGCCGCGCGATGAACACGGGGGTTTCATGCGGACAGAGCTCGGCCAGCACTTGGAGGCAGGCGCCGCAGGGTGCGGACGGACGCTTGTCGCCGCCCACAATCGCCATTGCCACAAAGGCGCGGCAGCCGCCGCTGACCGCTTTGAACAGGGCCGTGCGTTCTGCGCACATGCTGAGTCCGTAGGAGATGTTCTCCACGTTGCAGCCAGTGTAGAGCTGTCCGTCTAGCGTCAGCACTGCCGCACCCACCGGATAGTGAGAATAGGGGCAGTAAGCGCTTTCAGCCGCTTCTCTTGCGGACTGAATGAGCAGGTCGCGCACAGACTGGGTGATAACGGGTAGCTTTTGTTTTTTCATAAGCGAACCTGTCTGCTTGTGGGTAGGCGTCAAATGAACAGTGTGGGCACTGTTCATTTGGCCACGCTCAGTAAATGGTTCAAGCTACCTTTGGTTGTAGCCGGTTTCGCTTGGATCATAAACGATTTTGTATACTCGGAAAGTGCCTCCGCCCATACCGGCTCCTCCTGCGAAAGTGATGCGGCCTTCGCCCTTGTACAACGCCTCACTGCGTGCGCCATCGCTTCCGAAATAGAACGGTATGAACGTTTTGCCTGTGACATAAGCACGCGTGTCAGTCGGCACGCCGATCGTGTCGAAAACCTGCCTCATGGGCATACCAACGGCGATCTTAGAAAATTTGCTCGTGGCTGGGATTGTTTGAGCTACCGCTGTGGCTGGAACGCGATCACGATGGGAGGCGCATCCTGCCAGAACGAAAGCAGATGCCGCCGTTGCAAGAAACCTCACCATAACAGTTGTCTTCATTCGTATACTCACCTTGCTTGTCTTTCGACACTTATCTCTTCTCATTGTGGTGTTCAGCCTGTTTTAACCATAAACAGGTTAATTCCACGACAGTATCGCCAGATTAGCACAAGGGGTTGTTGGACTCAAGGGCATAACAGCGAACACGCGCGTCAACGTGCGGTGTTTTCGTCTATTTCAGTCTCTACCTGTTCCAACACCAACAGTCGTGCAGGCACCGGACCTTGCATGATGCGGACGGCTGCCGCCGCCGCCGCCACCAGCGGTTCGGTCAATGACGCATCCTTTGCTCTCAGCCGCATAAGGGGCTGTCCCGCTTCGACTTCTTCGCCCGCCTGCACGAGCTGGTCGATGCCGGCGGCGGGGTCGATCACGTCGGCCGTGGTTTTGCGACCTGCGCCCAATTGCAGAACGATCCGGCCGATCCGCTGTGCGTCCACGAAGGAAACGGTTCCCGAGGTCGGTGCGGGCACGGCGATGACGATGCCCGGTTTCGGAAACCGCTCTGCGCCGTCGATTATCCGCTCGTCGCCGCCGTGCGCGGTGACCATTTGCCGAAAAACCTCCAACGCACGGCCGTCGTCGAGCCGTCTGGCCAGTTCGCTGCGGGCAGTCTCCGCATTGGAGTGAATGCCGCCAAGCACCGTCATCTGTGCCGTCAGCCCGATGGTCAGATGGCGCGTATCCGAAGGGCCGCCGCCTTTCAGGGTCTCGATCGCTTCAATGACCTCGACCGCGTTGCCGGCGGTGCGGCCGAGAGGCTGGTCCATATCGGTGATGAGAGCCCCGGTCTTGCGGTTGAGGGTGCGTCCCACGCGGATGAGGCTCTGCGCCAGCAAGCGGGCGCTGTCGGGTGTCTGCATGAAGGCGGCCCTGCCGCATTTGACATCGAACACCAGCGTATCAGCGCCCTCGGCGAGCTTTTTGGACATGATGCTGGCCGTGATCAGCGGGATGCTCGGCACGGTGCCGGTCACATCGCGTAGCGCGTAAAGCTTCTTGTCGGCCGGTGCGAGGCGGTCGGTCTGTCCGATGATCGAACAACCGACTCGAGCGACGACGCGTTTGAAGGCTTCGACCGAGAGATGCGTGTTGTAGCCGGGGATTGTCTCCAGTTTGTCCAACGTTCCGCCGGTGATTCCGAGGCCGCGCCCGGAGATCATAGGCACGGCGAGTCCGGCCGAGGCCGCCAGCGGAGCGATCATGAGCGAGAGCTTGTCGCCGATGCCGCCGGTCGAGTGTTTGTCCGCTGTGGGGCGCGGCCACGCTTCAAAGGTTACAAGGTCGCCGGAACGCATCATGGCGTCCGTCAGGATGGCCGTTTCTTCCGATGTCATGCCGCGGAAATAGATAGCCATGGCCAGCGCGGCCATCTGATAGTCAGGGATGGCGCCGTCCGTGAAGCCGGCGATGAAGGCGCGTATCTCGGCTTCGTCCAATGTGCCGCCGTCACGTTTTTTTTCGATCACCCACTGCGGAATCATGGTTTACTCCAGTGTTTGTCGGCGAAGTCCATGTAGCGCTGCCAGTCGTAAACGGTCAGATCGTGCTTACCCGTGCGCAGGTGGTAGCCGACACAGCCGCCATGGAGCGGTGCGTCGGGCGGCGGGAAGGCGTCTCCCACCAGCCCCTTTTTTCCGTAGAGCTGCCACACGGGTGAGGCGAGTTGGCACGAGCGAAACTCGCCTGGCTGACCGGCCCAGTCGTCTGCTGCTGCAGAGGCGACATAGGCGAGCCGAGGAGCAAGGAGTGCGATCAGCATGTGCTGGTCGAGCGGGAGGGCGGCTTCGTTGTTGCCGTAAGGCGTGAAATTCGCGCAGAACCAGTGGGGGAAGGCTTTCGTGATGAGTGCGACCGTTTCGGATTTGGGCAGATCCATGCGGTTGAGTTTGGCCCCGCCGCAGCCGGAGTCGTTCGAGATGGTGAGCGCGAAGCGCGTGTCGGTCGCGCCGCACCAGAGTGCGGTTTTACCGCCGCGCGAGTGGCCGACCACGGCGATGCGTGTGCGGTCGATCAGCGGCTCAGTTTCGATCCAATCCATGACGCGGCTCGCGCCCCAAGCCCATGCGGCGATCGTGCCCCACGCGTCGGGTTGGCGCACCTTCGGGTCGGGCTGGAAAACGCCGTGTACGCCGTTGGTGAAGCCGTCGTACGTGTCGGGGTCGACGTCACCGTTGAAGAAAGCGAGCGCCGCGTAACCGCGGGCGACCAGCTCCTCGGCGGGCCAGAAAGGGCTTTTCTCGACGCGTTCAGGGTCGATGTTTTTCTCGGGGCGGTTGCAGATGAGCAGAAGGGCGGGGGCTGGCGTAGCGGCTTTGGGAATGAAGGCCGTCACACGGATCGCGCCTGTGCCGCCCGGCCCCGAGTAGCGGAGCACGACCCTCTTGCGGAGCGCTTGGCCGTCCATCATCGCGGTGCCGTTGTCGACCGTCTCAAACCGCAAGGTGTCGGGGCGACCGATGGGGTTACGCCCATAGACGTTCGTCTTGAACAGCTCCAGCACTTCGGGTCGGCGCTCCTGCTCCCACGCGGCTACCGAGTCGATCCGTTTGCCTGCGACCGTCTGTAGAACATCGGGAGTATCCGCCGCGAGCAGCGCCGTCGCACTCAGCAGAATTCCACTTATGACCAGCGTCCGCCCTCGCATGAACACCTCCTTGAAGTACTCTATCATAGCGCAAAACGCGCCACCCACGCAATCCGGCTGGCCTTTTTGCGCGACGGTTAATTGGGTAGGGGCGGTAGACGCATCCTAGAGGCGCTCGCTCGCGCTCACTTCTCCAGCTCGCGTCACATCAAACTTTTTCCGCTCACGCCCTTCGGGCATTTTGTTATACTCTCCGCCATTATGACGGACTATAAAAGGTTTCAGGAGATGTTGCGCACCACCGGGCGCTATGAGACACCGCCAGAAAACAGGCCCTCCCGTCCGGCGCGTGTCAGCAGCAGCAACTCGGTGCGCTATGCTTTTACGATCATCAGCATTGTGAGCCGATGCGCATGGAAGACCCTGCGCGGCACGTTCGACTACGAGACGTGGGCAGAGATCTGCATGTCATCGGTCAGCTTCGCCGAAAAGATGGGCGCCACCGTCACTTTTGAAGGGTTCGAGCAGCGCGCCGCCTATTCGGGGCCGGTGGTGTACGTCGCAAACCACATGAGCACGCTGGAGACGATGGTCTTTCCGACGACGCTGACCTCCTTCGGAAAGCTCGCCATCATTCTGAAGAAGAGCTTGGATACGTTTCCGTTTGTGGGTGCGGCGGCGCGCGCTGTCGGCTCGATCGCCGTGACGCGCAAGAACGCGCGCGAGGATCTCGTCACCGTGCTCGACCAGGGGGCGCTCCGGCTCGCCAGCGGCAGCTCGGTGCTGCTCTTTCCGCAGGGCACGCGGCAATCGGTCTTCGAGGCGAAGCGATTCAACTCACTCGGCGCGAAGCTTGCCGAGCGGGCGGGTGTGCCAGTGGTGCCGCTCGCGGTGAAGACGGATTTTCTACAGACCGGCAAATGGATTAAGGACTTCGGGGCGGTGGACCCCTCCAAGCCGATCCGCTTCTCCTGCGGTCCTTTGATCCCGACGGCGCAGGGGGCTAAGAGAGCCCACGAACAGAGCATCGCTTTCATCGAAGGTAAACTCAACGAGTGGGGCATGCCCGTTGCTAAACCGTAAGGCTTTTACAATGAATATGACGCAACGTGCAATGCTGTGCAAAAAGACGTCTCTCACGCTCATCACGGCGGCGGTGCTGCTGGGATGGGGCTGCCGCATGGGCCGGCAACAGGCCCGCACGGAGACGCCACCCGCATTTGGTGTCGTTGCAGACATTCAGTATGGCGACAAGGAGGGAAGTGTGTCGCGCGACTACCGCGGCACGCTTCAGCGCCTGGAGCGGTGTGTCAGCACGTTCAACCAGCAGCGGCTCGATTTCGTGATCCAGCTGGGGGACACAGTCGACGGGTATCCGACAAACACCGTGGCATCGGCCAAAGACCTCGGTGTTGTGTTACCGATTTTCAACCGACTGACCGCGCCCAAGTATCATGTGGTGGGCAATCACTGTATGAATGTCGGCAAAGAGACGCTCAGCCAGAAGCTGGGCCTTAAGAGTTTCTACTACACGTTCACGGAGCCTTCGGTGAAAGGCTGGCGCTTTGTCGTGCTCGACGGCAACGACGCGGGCTACGGGGTTGTCAGCGACGGGCAGCTCGACTGGTTCCGCAAGACCCTCGCGCAGGCCCGGCAGGCGGGCGAGAAGGTCATCTGCTTCTGTCATTTTCCGCTGTTGCAGACGGCTGCTGAAAACAACCGCATGGACAAACCGGAAGCCGTACTGGCCGAGCTCGATGCCGCAGGTTGCGTGGTCGCGTGGATTGCGGGACACGATCATGCGGGTGGCTATGCGCAGCGAAAAGGCGTCCACCACATCACGCTCAGGGGGCTGGTTGAGGCGCCTGGCAGCACCGCGTTCGCACGCTTTGAGCTCGGAGCCGACCGCCTCCGGGAGACCGGTTTCGGCAACGAACCCAGCCGCGAGCTGCCTTTCGGGTCGACGAACGGAAGCCCGCGCAGGCTCTCGTTCGAGAACGGCAGGCTTTGGCCGGACGACAAGGGCGTGCATATCAACGCCCACGGCGGCGGCATCCTATTCCGGGACGGCGTGTATTACTGGTACGGCGAGTACAAGACCGAGGGCAAGGCCGGCAACGTGGCGCACGTGGGCGTGCAAGTCTATTCCTCCCGCGACCTCACCAACTGGAAAGACGAAGGTACGGCTCTCCGCGTTTCCGGTGATCCTGCGAGCGACATCACAGAGGAGTGTGTGCTCGAGCGTCCGAAGGTGATCTTCAACGCGAAGACCCGCAAGTACGTCATGTGGTTTCACCTCGAACTCAAGGGGCGGGGCTACGCGGCCGCCCGCAGCGGCGTGGCCGTGGCCGACGCTCCGACGGGGCCGTTCATGTACCTCAAGAGTTTCCGTCCGGACAACTCGATGGCGCGCGACCAGACGCTCTTCGTGGACGATGACGGCAAGGCTTATCACCTTTACGCCTCAGAAGAGAACAAGACGCTGCACATCGCCCAGTTGACCGATGACTACCTTGCGCCCAGCGGCAAATATATCCGCGTATTCGAGGGGCGGCTTATGGAAGCTCCTGCGATTTGCAAGCGAAACGGGCAGTACTATTTCATCGGGTCAGGCTGCACGGGCTGGGCACCCAATGCGGCGCGTTCGGCGGTGGCTTCTTCCATCTGGGGGCCTTGGAAAGAGCTTGGCAATCCGTGCGCAGGCATCAACCCAATGAACCGGTTAGGCCCGGAAAAAACATTTGGCGGTCAGAGCACCTACCTCCTGCCGGTGCAGGGCAAACGCGATGCGTTCATCGCGATGTTCGATATCTGGAAGCCGGACAATGCCAGAGACGGCCGCTATGTCTGGCTTCCCCTCCAATTCGCGGGCGAGGGGTTTACGATCCCGTGGCTGAACACGTGGGATCTGGGCGTCTTTGACGCCTCGGCGCGGTGAGGCTCTTCGGCTCTCGTGCGAGTCGTGAGCGCAGGTGGCCTGAACCCGGAGGATACAGGCAGCGTTATATGGAATGGAACCGGAAAAGTCCGGCTGGAAAAGAGGAAACATGACCATCATTGAACCGCACATCCACATGTTGTCACGCACGACGAACGAGTATCAGGCCATGTATGCGGCCGGGATCCGCGCCTGCGTGGAGCCGTCTTTTTGGCTCGGCACCAACCGTCGCTATGCGGGGTCGTTCTTCGACTATTTCAGGCTGATCCTGGACTTTGAGACGGTGCGTGCGGCACGGTTCGGCATCGACCACTATTGCGCGATCGCGATGAACCCCAAGGAGGCGGATGACCGCGCGCTGGCGGATGAGGTGATCGACGGGCTTGCGCCTTATCTGGACCACCCGCGCTGCGTGGCCATGGGCGAAATCGGCCTGAACCTGAATACGCCCAACGAGGAATACGCGATGATCCGCCAGTTGCGGATGGCGGAGGAGCGTCAGATGCCGGTGATTCTGCACACGCCGCATGTCGATAAGCTGCGCGGCACGCTGCGCATCCTCGACATCATCAAAAGCGAAGGGTTCACGGTCGGTCGGATCGATGTGGACCACAACACCGAGGAAACCATCAAGCACACGCTGGACTCGGGCTGCTACGCGGGCATGACGGTTTATCCCTACTCCAAGCTCAACCCTCAGCGGGTCTCGGCAATGGTTAAACAGTACGGTCACGCGCGCGTGATCGTCAATGGCTCCGCAGACTGGGGCGTTTCAGACCCGCTCTCGCTGGTCAAGGTGGTGGAGTATATGCGGGGCGATGGTCACAGCGAGGCGGTGATCGCCGACTTGGTCATCAACACCGCGATGCGTTTCTACAGCGCGTCGCCTCGCTGGAACCCCAATTTCGATATCACGCCTATCGATCCTAGCGTGTATCAGCGGTGAGGGCGATGCGGCAAGCGCACTCGCACCGCATCGGAGCTTGTGTTCCGGCAAGAAATCAGGTTTAATTTTACATCCTTTCAGAAACGGTGCTTGCCAGTCGGCATCGGGGGTGTCCGTTTGCGTTTGGATAACAAGAGGAGCAGAAACAATGCGTATGTCGTTGCGGGTGTTGGCGGCGGTTGCGATCTTTGCGGCCGGATGGGTGATCGGTGCGGACAACACAGTGAAGGAAGTCAAAGTCCGTGTGCTCGACCAGTTTGGCACGGATGCTACGGATGTGCTGTCTTTCTGCAGCGTCAAAACAGGGTCTGAAATCTCTCAGGAGGCGCTGTCGAAGGATGTGCGCGCGCTGTTGGATACCGGGCGTTTTGGGTATGCGGGCGTCGAGTTGGAGAAAGTGGCAGACGGCGTCAAAGTAGTCTATGTGGTCAAACGCCGCTACCGGTTCCAAGCGCCGCTGGCCATCAAAGGCGCCGACTATCTGAGCGAGAGCAAAATCCGGAAGCTGTCGGAGCTGAAGAGCGGCGACTACATCGATGATCCGATCCTGTCGGTAAAGGCCGGCAAGATTCGCGACGAATACGTGAAGAAGTTCTTCCCGAACGTCAAAATCGCGGCCGAGATCCAGCCGATCGAGGGCAGCGCAGGCTCAGCCAACGTAACCTTTACGATTGAAGAAGGCGAGCGCGCGAAAGTTCACAAGTACGTTTTCAAGGGCAATCCGTCGATTCAGGAAGAGGATCTGCGTTCGTCCTTCGGGCAGCGTCCGTGGTACGACCCGCGCGGCTGGTTCAGCGATACGCCGGTTTCGGCTCAAGATCTTGAGGATGCGCGCCAGCAGGCGGAAGAGGTCTATCAAAACCGCGGCTTCTTGGATGCGAAGGTGGCTTCGCCGGTCATGACCAAGATCGGCAAAGAGAAGGTGGACGTGGTGTTCGAAGTCACGGAAGGCGATGTGTACACGGTGGAGTCCACGGCGATCCGCGGCGTGAAGCTCTTCCCGGAGACCGAGGTCTTAGCCTCTTCACGCCTGAAAGCCAAAGACACGGCCGGACGTCAGTCGATCACCGATGCGGCCAAGGACATCCGCGACTATTACGGGTCGCGCGGCTACGTGGACACGGCGGTGCGCCCGGTGATCGAGGCTGTCCAGGGCAAGCCTGGCCGCATGGCGATCACGTTTGAGGTGCGCGAGGGGCAGTTGGCCTACATCCGAAACATCGTGATCCGGGGCAACAACACGACCAAGGACAAGGTGATCCGCCGCGAAGTGATGGTCAACCCCGGCGAGATCATGAACGAGGTGCGCATTGAGAAGAGCGAGAACCGCCTCAAGAACCTCGGCTATTTCTCCAACGTGCGCCACTACACGGAGCAGGCCACCGAACCTGGCAAGCGCGATCTCGTTTATGAGGTGGAGGAGCAGCGCACGGGCAACTTCATGGTCGGAGCCGGTTTCTCCAGCGTCGACAATCTGGTCGGCTTCGTGGAAGTCACCCAGAGCAATTTCGACATCCTCAACTGGCCGAATTTCACGGGCGCCGGACAGAAGGCGCGTTTGGGCCTCGAAGCCGGTACGCGCCGTCAGACGGCGGAAGTGTCGTGGACCGAGCCGTGGTTCATGGACCGCCCGCTGGCGCTGACGGTCGAGGCGTACCGCCGGATGCGTTGGTATGATCAGTACGATGAAATCCGTACGGGTGGCGATGTTGGGCTCTCCTATCCGGTCAAGGTTGGCCGCGTGGGTGCGCGCTACACCCTCGAGATGGTTCAGATGAGCAGCGTGAACAATACCGAGTGGTATCTTGAGGACGGGTCGGACTCCACGCCGGACACTTACCTGGGCGACGCCAACAAGTATTTCAAATACCAAGACGACCAGTACGGCGATGCGATCAACAGCGTGGTTCGCCTCTACTGGGCACACGATACGCGCGATCAGGCGTTCGTGCCGACCAAGGGCTATCAGACCACGGTGTTCGGCGACGTCTACGAGGGGCTGCTCGGCGACAACGAGCTCTACAAGCTGGGCGCGAACTATCGCGAGTGGTACCGCATGCCGTGGTACAAGCACGTGCTGAGCCTGCGCGGCCGTATTGAAACGATCGACTCTTACGGCAACACCGATGAAGTGCCGATTTACGAGAAGCTCTTCTTGGGCGGCCCGCGCACTGTCCGGGGCGTCGAGTACCGCGACATCGGACCTAAGGTGTTCAGCGAGAGCGGTGCGCATGCGCCGACCGGTGGCCAGACGCTGGCTCTTGTGACGGCGGAATACACGATCCCGGTTTTCAAAGCCGTGCGTTTCGCAACCTTCTCGGACGTAGGTTCGCTGGGTAAGGACGCCTTCGATCCCCAGTTGTCCGATGTGTGCGTGTCAGTCGGCGTCGGGCTCCGCATCGACATTCCGGGCTTCCCGATCCGGTTCGACTTTGCGAAACCGGTGACCACGGACGACAATTACACGAAAGACAGCATCTTCTCCTTTGCGATCGGTTTTGAATAGAGTGTAAGAAGATCCGTTTTACCAATGGAGGGCGGGCGGTAGCCGAAGAACGGTTCTGGGCACACCGGTGGCCAGACGCTCGCCCCCCCCGAGAATGATTGGACGACCTGTTGGATTTGTGAGTACGAGGAAGGAAAGAGAAAAATGAAGCGAGCGAGTGTGTTTCTGGCAGCCGTTCTGGCTGCAACGATGATGATGGCGCAAGAAAAAACGGCCGTGGTCAATATGGTGGACTTGGTGCGTTTCCACCCAAGCCGCGAGCGTGACCGCAAGCTGATGCAGGATACCGAGAAAGAGTTTCAGACGAAGCTCGACAAGCAGCGCGACCGTTTCGAGCAGCTCCGCGATGAATACGAGAAGGCCGTGAAAGAGTCCCGCAATCCGGCGCTGAACGAGAAGGCGCGTGCGGAGGCTGAAGACAAGGCAATGAAGCATCGCGATGTGCTGTCGGAGGCTGACCGCGACCTGCGCCAGGAGATGCAGAAGCTTCAGCGCGAACTGAGCGACTTGGATACGCGGTTGTTGCGCCAAGTCACCGGGGACATCCGCGATGTTCTCACGAAGTACGCCCAAGAGAACAAGTTCAGCATGGTTTTCGACGCATCGACCATGGCGTATTCCGATCCTAAGCTTGATATGACCGACGAAGTTCTCAAGCGCATGGGTGTGGATCCGAAAGTGCGCAAAGAGGCCAAAGAGAAAGACAAGGCCGAACCCAAGAGCGCTGAGAAGAAATAATGTCGATGCTCGTCAAAGAGGTGGCCGAGCGGCTGTCCGGGCTCTTGGAAGGCGAAGGCGCGCTGGAGCTGATTGCACTGTCGAGCCTGGAGGAGGCCCGCAAGGGTGACATCACCTTCTTCAAGGATTCGAAGTACGAGAAGCGGTTGGCTGTCACCCGGGCAAGCGCTGTTCTGGTGCCACGAGCGTGGCAGGGCGTCTGCGCGGCGCCCGCGGTGATCCGAGTGGATGATCCGAACGCGGCGTTCGCCAAAGTCGGTGAATGGTTCGCGCCTCCTCCGGTCGTGCGTGCGCCGGGCGTCCACCCGACGGCCATCGTCGGCTCCGATGTGCGGTTGGGTTTGGACGTCCACATCGGACCCTGGACGGTGATCGAGGACGGTGCCGTCATAGGTGACCGTTCCGTGATCGAGGCGCAGGTTTTCATCGGACAGCGCGCGGAACTGGGCGAGGCCTGCCACATCTATCCGCAGGTGACGATTCGCGAAGGCTGCAAGCTCGGACGGCGGGTGATTTTGCACTCCGGTGTGCGTATCGGGGGCGATGGGTATGGCTATAACCCCGTTGTCCGCGCGGACGGCACAATCATCATCGAAAAGATTCCGCAGGTCGGCATCGTGGAGTTAGGCGACGATGTGGAGATCGGGTGCAACACGACCGTCGACCGCGCGCGCTTCGGTCGCACGCGCATCGGAAACTGCACGAAGATCGATAATCTCGTGCAGATCGGGCACAACGTCCAGATCGGCGATATGAGCGGAGTCATTGCGCAAGCCGGTGTGGCGGGGAGCACGCGCATCGGGTCGGGGTGCCTGATCTGGGCCCAGGCTGGAATCTCCGGGCATCTCACCATAGGAGATCGCGCACAGGTGGGGCCCAAGAGCGGGCTCTCCAAAGATGTGCCGGAAGGCGAATACTTCATCGGGCTTCCGGCCTGCACGAAACGTGAATTCGGAGCGCAGCTCCTAGTGCCCCGGCAGGTCGAAAAACTGAAGAAGCAGGTGGCCGAGCTTCAGGCTCGGTTGGATGGACGGAAAGAATAATCCCCCGCCACCGCGTGTTCTCGGCGTCAATTTGGCACAGCGACACGGACAACCTGTCGCTGTTTTTGTTTCTCAAGGATCGCCATATATTAGCTTCGGCTAATAGTTTTCGATAAATAGCCTAAAATTGGCGACTTTCTGCATAAAATCAAAAAAACACCCATTGGCACGGGCTATGCGAAAGAGAACACGCTCCTGCAAGAGGTGGCAAAAGAAGTGCGAAAACAGGTCCGTAAGGCCATAACTTCATTCACTTGCAGGGGTTGAGGTTCGTATAAAACGGTTGTCACCTGATGGATGAGGTTATGGCCTAGCTGTTTCTCGAGCTTCTGGAATTAAGGTGCAAGAAGCAGTCACCGCCGTTAGGCAAACGCCAAAGAAAAAGGAGAGCGCGTATGACAATGAAGAAGAACAGGGCTTGGATTCTTGCATGTGTTGCAGTCGTGTCCTTGTGCATGCCGGTGGTGGCAAAAACGGACACCCAGACCCAGACCTTCGATTTCCGAAAAGGGTTCTCCGGCGTCGCCGCCAAAGCGACGCCTGCTGTGGTCTTTATTCAAGTTGAAAAGCAGGTTCCGATGGGGAACATGCAATACTATTTCAACAACCCATTCGAGTTCTTCGGGGAAGAGTTACCCCAACGAAACTTCAGCCGGCCGCACGGCCATCAGCAAACGCCCAACCGAGGCCATCAGCAGATGTTCAAACAGACAGGCCAAGGCTCGGGCTTTCTGATCAGCAAGGACGGCTTCATTCTGACCAACACGCATGTGGTTGGCGATGTGGACAAAATCACGGTGCGCCTGGCCGATGGACGCGAATTTCCGGCCAAGCGGATCGGAGCGGATTCTAAAACGGAGGTCGCGCTGATCAAGATTGAGGCCGATAACCTGCCCTACCTGAAGATCGGCAACGTTCAGGCCTTGGAGACGGGCGAGTGGGTCATCGCCATCGGCAATCCGTTCGGACTGAAGGAGACACTGACTGTCGGGGTGGTGAGTGCTAAAGGACGCAGTAACATCGGCATCGCGGATTACGAAGACTTTATACAAACGGATGCAGCCATCAATCCCGGCAACTCTGGCGGGCCGTTGCTGAATGTCGATGGCGAGGCGGTGGGCATCAACACCGCGATCTACAGTCAGAGCGGAGGCTATATGGGCATCGGTTTCGCAGTGCCGATCGATATGGCCATGAATATCAAAGATCAACTTGTCGCAAATGGCCATGTTACAAGAGGTTACATCGGTGTAGTCCTCAATCCAGGTGAAGTCAGCGAAGAGATGGCCAAGTCTTTTGGGCGTAACGAAGCGGGCGGTGTGCTGATCGCCGATGTACAAAAAGACGGACCGGCGGACAAAGCGGGCGTCCAGAGCGGCGACATCATCGTCGAACTGGATAACAAAAAAGTTAAGGACAGCATGACCTTCCGCCGCGATGTGGCACGGATCTTGCCTAATACAAAAACAGAGCTGGTGGTTTATCGCGAGGGCAAGAGCAAGAAGCTCACCTTGACTGTCGCGACCTTCCCCGAGAATGAAGAAGGCGGTGAAGGAGCCGTGAAGGACGCGACCAGCGCATTGGAGAAGATTGGGTTCGAGGTTCAGGATCTGACCAAAGATGTGGCAGAGCGGTTTGGTTATGAGACCGGACGAGGCGTGATCATCTCGGAGGTCAATCAGGGGTCAAAAGCGGAAGAGGCGGGGCTGAAGCCGGGGATGTTGATTCTTGAAGTGAACCGGAGCGAAGTGAGCAGCGTTAAACAATTTGGACAAGCAGTGAACAAGGGGAAAGAGGGTAGTCTACTGTTGCGAGTCAAAACGGAACAAGGTGCGCTCTTCCTCAATCTGCGACTCAACGATTAACCACACAACCAAAGTATATATAAGACCACTCCTGTCATGCAGCACCGGGGCCGGGTAAAACCGGCCCCGGTTTTTTTTGCCGGATGCTGGTAAGCGGCCACGAAGGGCAAGGCTCGGTCAAGGCGTGGCGAAAAGCAGGCCTGCGGTTAACTGAACAGCAGCAGGATGGCCACCATGACCGGCAGGCAGAGCAAGGTGCTGAGAGCGATGGCCGAGCCGGCCAGCACTTTATCGGCACCCATTTGGTCGGCCATCACATAAGAGGTGACCGCACACGGGCTGGCCAAGTACAGCAGGGTGATCAGGAGCGTGTTGCCACCGAACCCCACTGCGCGGGCCAACAGGTAGCCGATCAAGGGCATCGCGAGCAGTTTCAGCGCCGTGGCCGCTAGGGCCGGCCAGAAACTGGCGCGCAGACGGGCGGGGGTCAGGCCTGCGCCCAGTGCCATCAGGGCGCAGGGCAGGGCCGCCCGGCCCAGTTCCTCTGTTACCTTGAATATTCCCGCAGGCAGGTGAAGTCCGCTTTTCATGAGCAGAAGTCCGAGGCCGCAGCCGATGATCAGCGGATTGCGCAGCACGGCAATCAACGTGCGCAGCACGTGATTCAATCCGCCTCCGCCTGACCGCGTCAGAATCAAAACAGCCCAAACATTGTAGAAAGGGATAGCCGGTGCAAGTGCGAAGGCCGCGACAGAGGCTGCGGGTGACTTATCACCGAAGGAGAAGAGCAGGATCGGCAAGGCGGTGTAGGCCAGATTGCCGCGCATGGCGGCCTGCATCAGCGAGCGGGCGGATTCGCCGGAGAGACCGAGGATGCGTGACACGAGCCAGCCCGCCAACGTGACCAGCACGGAGCAGGCGCACAGCAACAGGCCGATTCGCAGCCCAGTGCCGCCGGCCTGTTCAGGCGCCTTGGCAATGGTGCAGAACAGAAGGCTTGGGAGCAAAAGCCAAAAGCCAAGCCGGTTCAACTGGGTGAAAAATTCGTCGGGCAGAAACCGCGAACGGTTCAAGACCGCGCCCAGCATCACCAACAAACAGACCGGAAGGATGGAAGTGAATACGACCGTGAACATGCCGCTCACTTGCCCATGAGTCGGCGCAGGTTCTGAAGCTGTCGGATGCCCTCTTGCGCGGCTGGGTCCTGTGGTTTCTGTGCCGCCTCGGCAGCGGCCTCTTCCTGAGCCTGGCGGATCGCGGCGGCTGCTTCGGGTGGCAACCCGCCACCGGCCGCCGTCGGAGCGGTTGCGCCTGCGCTGCCGCCCATCATCACTTCGGCCATGTTCGCCGCTTGGGTGTAGTCTTTCGGAATCGAGAAGAGACCCGCCTCAGGAGCTTCGAACCGGTAATTTTTGAAAACGAGCACAGAGACGATAGAAACCGGCTGCGCGCCGGGCTCCGGAATGACTTGGGTTTGCGTATTGATCTTAACGGGCATGCTCTTTTGAGCGGGCGACGTCAGCATCGTCATCACACAGGTATTTCCGTCTGTCTGGGTGACCGTCATGATCCGCTTCTTGCAGGTCACCCCCTCGTACACTTCGGTGCCGGCCTCCTCCAGTTTATAGGACGGTTGGGCATCGTCTTTTGCGGCGCTGCTCTCTCCTTCCGGAGCGATGCAGTACTTCTTTTTGTCAGGGAAGAGCGAATAATGGACCGTTTTGCCGTTCACAGGCAGTTCCAGCCCAACCATCGCCATGTTCATAAAGGGCAGCGTCATCTCAGACCGCGTTTTACCGTCCAGGCGGAACACTTTGGTCTGCATGGTCATCCCCATGGACTGCATCTCCATGTCCACCGAATAACGGGGCTGCAGCCCCAATTCCTTTTCAAATTTGAGCCAATACTGATTCTTGCCCTGCGAAGCGGCCGTGCCTCTTGCGCCCTGAGCGAAGAGGGTGGTTGCCGTCAGCCCAGCGACCCATGCCAAGCGAATGATCCAGCGAGTGGTGTTCATGGTGGACTCCTTGTTTGCGTGTTTGAAGAAAGGGGTTAGAAGCGGCCCATTATAGAGGGTTCCGGTTGCGGTGATCAAGGAGCGGATCGTGAGGCTTTCATGCGTCGAAGGTCTCTTCGCCGTGCCAGGACTCAGGCGCCGGTACGATCACCTGGCCCGCCACGATGCGCTGTCGGACTGCTTCAAAGAGCAGGATGGTGGTTGCCGAGGCCACGTTGAGGGAGTCCGCCAGTCCGAGCATCGGAATGCGCACGCGCAGATCGGCGGCATTCATCCACTTCTCTGTCAGGCCGTACTGCTCGGTGCCGACGGCGATCGCCACATTGCCGGTAAGGGGCACGTCGCAATGAAGGCTTTCGGTGTGCGGTGTGGTGGCCAGAATGCAGAAACCCCGTTCGCGCAAGAAGGCGATGGCGTCGTCGCTCTCGGCTTCGACCACTGGCACGGAAAAGAGCGTGCCGGTCGAGGCGCGGACCACGTTGGGGTTGTGGATGTCCGTACAGCGGTCGCAGACAATCACCGCATGGACGCCGGCCGCATCGGCCGAGCGCAGGATCGTGCCGAGATTGCCCGGCTTTTCGATGGCTTCTGCCACCACCACGAGCGCATGTTCGGGCAGGCGCAAGTCGGCGAGCTTTCGCGAAAGCTGTGGCCCTACGATCAGCAGTCCCTCGGGACGTTCGCGATAGGCCAGCTTCTCGAAGACCGGCGCGGAACAGGAAAAGAGCTCTGCGCCCAGGTCGCGACAGCGCTGCACGATTGCGGGTTCGTTGAGGTTCTTGAGATACAGCTCCTCACAGAAGAACAGCATTTGCGGCATGTAGCCGTTGTCGAGTGCCCGCTTGCACTCGCGATAGCCCTCGACCAGCATCTGGCCCGCTTCGTCGCGATGCGACCGCTGGCGCAGCTTGACGGCGTGTTTGACTTTCGGGTTGGCGAGAGAGGAGATGTGTAGTTCCACCATAACGTCATCACAGTACCAAAACCCCGCGCGTGACAACAGCCGGAAGATAACCTCCGGTTGCCAGCCGACAAGAAACAGGCCAAGAGCGGCCCCCTCAACCGTTAACGGTTTTTCTTCTGCTGGTCTTTAGAGGGGTCGCAAGCGGGGTTGAGCGTCGGCATCTGAGCGCCGACGCGCGTGCGCCAGTCGTGTAGCTTCTGCTGTAAAGCGGCCGTCTTCTGGGGAAATTTTGCGGCGAGGTCCTGCGTCTCGCCGAGGTCGTCCTTGAGGTTGTAGAGTTCCACACGGCAGTCCTCATAGAATTCGACCAGCCGGAAGTCGCCCTCGCGGATCGCTCCGTAGGGCGTCGCGCCTCCGGGATGGTAGTGCGGATAGTGCCAGTAAATCGCATCGCGTTTAAGGTGTCCACTCTGGCGCAGCAGCGGTTCGAGGCTCTCGCCGTCCACCGTGTGAGTTGCAGGTACAGCGGCTCCGGCGATCGACAGGAGCGTCGGGTAATAGTCGGCGCTGATGACGGGCGCGTGGCTCACGCTGCCGGGTTTCGTGACGCCCGGCCACTTGACGATCAGCGGAACGCGCACGCCGCCTTCGTAGGCCGAGCCCTTGCCCGCGCGCAGCGGCATGTTGGAGGTTACCTTTCCTAGTGTCAACCCGCCGTTGTCGGAGGTGAAGACGATGATCGTGCGCTCGCTGAGCTTGAGGTCGTCCAGCTTCTGCAACAGGCGGCCGACGCTGTCGTCCACGCTTTCGACCAGCGCCCCATAAGTGGGGTTGGTGTGCGCCGCACGGGGGTCGGTCTTGGCCTTGTACTTCGCGATGACCTCTTTCTTGGCCATGAGAGGCGTGTGGACAGCATAGTGTGGCAGATAGAGGAAGAAAGGCTTTTCTTTATTGCTCTCGATGAACTTCAGCGCTTCGGTTGTGAGGCGGTCGCTGAGAAATTCACCGGCAGGCCCGTCGGTCAGCGTCGGAATTTTGTAAGGCGAGAAATAGCTCGGCGGCTGGCCTTTGTCGCAGCCCGCGACGTTGAGGTCGAAGCCCTGCTTGTCGGGCCAGCAGGCTTCGGGGCCGAGGTGCCACTTGCCGATGCTGGCCGTGGCGTAGCCTGCGGCTTTGAGGGCCTTGGCCACATTCGGGATGTCGGGCGAGAGCTGCAGGGTCCAGTCAGGCACGCTCAGTTTGGCGAAGGGGCGCTTGTGTCCGGCGATCCAGTCGGTGATATGCAGCCGCGCCGGGTACTGTCCGGTCATGATGCTTGCGCGCGTGGGCGAACAGACCGTGCAGGCCGCATAGGCGTCGGTGAAGCGCATGCCCTGCGAGGCGAGGCGGTCGATGTTCGGCGTCTCGTAGTACGTGCTGCCGAAGCAGCCGAGGTCAGTCCAGCCCATGTCGTCGGTGAGAACGAAGACGATGTTGGGTTTGGGGATGGGTTCGGCTGCCGATGCAGGAAGGGCCATTGCTAAACCGAGCACCAAGCATAGAGTCCGCAGGAGAGAACGCGTGTTCATAGGACAAGACCTCAAAAGAATGTCACCGTTAAGCATGGATAGCGTAACAGGAAAATGGAGCTGGCAGCAAGATCTCTAGTCGAGCGGATGTTGCTGAAGCGGTATTCCCAAGGCCACCTCTATCGGCTAAAACGGAGAACCGGATGACAAGGCGTCCGATGATCGAAATAACGCTTACCCCATTCCTCCTTCTGGTGTCACTCGCATCTCCCGTCCGGCCAAGTGGGGCCGCTTGCCCCGACCTGGCGCTGGCGTTACCGAGGGGCATGGGGGAGCGCCCCTACGGCTTTCTCTTCTTGGCGGCAAGGGGGCTTTTGAAGAGTGGCTCGACGAGTTCGGCTGACCAACCGTCGTGGAGCGTTTGGAGGCGGGCGACGATGTCCGGTTTTTCAGCGGCCAGATCCTTGGTCTCGCCGATGTCGGTCGATAGCTCAAAGAGTTCGGGCGCGGATGCGCCTTGGCGCACGAGTTTCCAGCGGCCTTCGCGGATGGCCCATTTATTGGCTTTGCTGCCGCCGTCGCGCCAGTGCAGGACGCGGTTGTCGAACGCGGAGGCATCGCCCTTCAGCAGCGGCAGAAGACTCTGTCCGTCGGGTGTCTTTCCGGGCGCAGGTTTGGCGTCTGCGACCGCGAGGGCGGTTGCGAAGAGGTCGAGCGTGATCACGGGTGTGTCGATGACGGTGCCTGCGGGCGCATAGCCGGGCCACTGCAGGACGAAGGGCACGCGGATGCCGCCCTCGTACATCGACCCTTTGTGGCCCCTCAGAGGCGCGTTGCAGGTGGGCGCTACATTCGTGGGCGGCCCGCCATTGTCGCTGAAGAACCAGACTTGGGTGTTCCGTTCGAGTCCGTTCTCGCGCAGCGCAGCCAGCACTTGGCCGATGCCGTCGTCCATCGCGACGGTCATGGCTGCGTAGGTGCGTCGGCGCGAGTCTGCGATGTCGGGCAGCCGGGCCAGATACTTCTCGGGCGCTTGCAGCGGCGTGTGGACCGCGTTATAGGCGAGATAGAGAAAGAAGGGCTCTGCCTTGTGGCGGGTCACGAACGAGACGGCCTCGCGCGAGAGGATATCCGTCATATAGCCGTCGAACGGTTGGGGCGCGTTGTTCTTCAAGAGCGGCGCGCGGTACTCGGTGCGCCAGACGGGTGCGTCCGCGGGAATGGCATTGGTCTCCGGCAGGTATTGATGTCCGCCGCCCAGGAAGCCGAAAGACTCGGTGAACCCACGCGCATTGGGTCTGAAGCAGAGCGCGGCGCCGAGGTGCCACTTGCCGACTGCGCCTGTGACGTAGCCCGCGTCAGCCAGGAGTTTGGGCAGAAGAGTCTCGGTGACGGGCAGTCCCACCTGCGTGTCCTCGGGCAGAAAGGTCGGGTTGGCCTCGTGTCCGAAACGCTGCTGGTAGCGGCCGGAGAGCAGGCCTGCGCGCGAGGGGCTGCAGTAGGGGTGGGTCACGTAGCCGTTGGAAAACCGCACGCCGTTGCGGGCGAGCGAGTCGATGTTCGGCGTGGGGATGTCGGCGCAGCCGCTGAAGCCCACATCCGCGTAACCGAGGTCATCGGCCACGATCACGACGATGTTGGGCTTGGCGAGGGCGGTAGACGCAGCGGCCACGAGGGCGCAAGATACAAGGCGCGGGACACAGGGTTTCATGTGATGGCCTTCTTTTTTTTCTTGCCGCCTTTGTTCGCTTTCTTCCCGCTCTCGTCGCGGCCGTTCCAACGGTTGTCGATCCAGCGGGGCGGTTCGTTGTTGGCGTTCCAAGTGTCCCAGAGGCCTTGGAGCTGCTTGACCTTCTCGGGCTGGGCGGCGGCGAGGTCGTTGTTTTCGCCGACATCCTGCGCGAGATTGAACAGGTGCGGCGGATCATCGAGGCTGGGTTTGACCAGTTTCCATTCGCCTTGGCGCACGGCGTACTGCACGCCGAAGCGCCAGTAGAGCGCCTCGTGCGGGAGGGCGTCGCTCTTGCCTTCCAGCAGCGGCAGCAGGTTCACGCCGTCGAGCTTCCATTCCAGATTCGCCGCGCCGCCTGCTGCGGCGAGGGCTGTTGCGGGAATATCCACTTGGATGATCGGCTGCGAGAGCGTGCGACCGGCGGGAATGCGGCCCTTCCACTGGGCAACGAAGGGCACGTGGATGCCGCCCTCCCAGAGCGTCCACTTGGTGCCGCGGAACGGGGCGTTGTCTGCCGCGCCGCCGGGGCCGCCGTTGTCGCTGAAGAAAAAAATCAGGGTGTTCTCTTCGAGACCGCGCTCGCGCAGGCGGGTCATGACGCGGCCGATGATGTCGTCCATCTGGCGCAGGTCGGCGCCGTACTTGCGGCGTCCGGCGGGCGCGGCCGCGTCGTGCTGGTCGAGCCACGGTTGGGGACCGACGAACGGCGCATGCACGGCGGTGAAGGGCAGATAGAGCAAGAAGGGCTCCTTTTCATGTTGATCCATAAAAGTGAGCGCTTCGGAGCAGAAAGCTTCCATGTGGTTCTTCGGTGTCTCGACGATCGTGGTGCCGCGATAGGTCGGCGGCGGTTCGCCGTTAGGCCCGGTGGCGCCCAGCCCGTGTGGCAGGATGCCGTAGAACGTGTCGAAGCCGCGCTGTGTGGGCAGGTAGCCGTCCTCTGCGCCGAGGTGCCACTTGCCGAACATGCCGGTGGCGTAGCCGAGCGCCTTCATGCGCTGGGGGAAGGTGACTTGTTTGATGTCCAGCGCGCGCGGGACGCGGTCTTCGCCCGGTTTGCCCTTGCCTTCCGCGTTGGCGTCGAAACCGAAGCGCTGCTGGTAGCGGCCTGAGATCAGGCCTGCGCGCGTGGGGCTGCACACGCAGCCGGAGGTATAGCCGTTGGTGAAGCGTACGCCGTTTTTTGCGAGGGCGTCGATGTTCGGCGTGGGGATGTCCTTACAGCCGGTAATGCCGCAGTCGGCAAAGCCCATATCGTCGGCCACGAAGAGGACGATGTTGGGTTTCTTCGCAACGGGTTCTGCCCACACAGACGAAAAAGCGGTGGTGGCGGCGAAAGAAAAAGCAGAGAGGCGCAAAAAGCCGCGTCGATTCATGAGCTAGATCCTTTTCAGCGGTTCCGTAGGCAGCACGATGAACACGTTTCAATGAAACGCGCGAAAGCCTCCCTTATTGCTTCAAACAAAAAACGCAGGCAAAAAAGCCCGCGTTCATGTGGCTGATTCGTGCGTCCTTAACTCATTTCGCGGTCAGCGGCCTGAGGTAGATGTTCTTCCAGCGAACCGTAAAAGGGCCTTTGGCTCCGACGCCGTGGACCTGGAGGCCGAAAAAGCCTTCAGCGTGTTCGGTCACCAGCTCATTCTGAAGCGTCAGCTCGGCGACCTTCTCGCCGCTGATCCACGTCTCAATTTTTGGTCCAACCGCACGCACGCGGAAAGGCACCCACTGCTTGGCCGGAAAGAGCGTGTGGGGCTTGCGGTCCTGCGAGAGCCAGCCGTATTTTGTGGCTTCGCCGTAGATGTAGCCTGCGAGGCCGGGTGCGATCTCGACCTGCGGGCCGTACAGGCGGCCGCCGTACTGCGCACCCTTGAGCTTCGAGCGGATCTGGAGGCCGGAGTTCAGCGCGCTGTCGTCCAGCTTGACCTCCATGGTCAGCTCGAAGTCGCCGAACGCCTTCGTTGAGGTCAAGAAGCTGTTCGGGCTGTTGGAGGCGGTGGTGCCGACGATGGCACCGTCCACGGCCGCATACGTGGCGAAGCCGCTTTTGACGGCCCAACCATCGAGCGTTTTGCCGTCGAAGAGCGCGATCCAGCCTGCGGTTTTCTGTTCCGGCGTGAGGGTGTTGTCCTCTGCGCGGAGCGGGGTGACGGCGCTCAGCGCCAGCGCGCTGAGCGCGAGACAAAGGGAGGTGGCGTGATGCATGATGGGTGTGGGTCCTTGGGGGTTTCGGCAGGGACGGTTCCCCGAACCGTCCGCTGGCCAGTGTTGGGTTAGGCGGACGGACGTCTCGGGGAGGCGTTCCTGCCGTCGTGTGTTTCTTGTTAGACGCTCAGGATAAAGCCAGCGCGCTGTTTGGAGGCCAGCCAGCGGTTGGCGTCCGGCAGGTTCGTGAATTGATGCTTGGCGGAATCCCACTTCAGCTCCTTGTCGGGGAAGCGCAGCGCGACGCAACCCAAGAGGATGGCCTGAGTCATGGGTACGGAGTACTCAAAGCTGCTGCCGGGCGTCTTGGAGTCGTGCGCTTTGGCGGCGTTGACCCACTGCGCGTGGTGGTCGCAGCCCTTGGTTTTTTTCAGCTCCTCGCGCCACTGGTGTTCGGCGTCTTTGACAGCCGGACCGTAGGCTGACTTGCCCAGCGCGACCGGTGTGGGCGCGCCTGCATGCGAACCGCCCACAGCTGTCATCTTCGAGCCCACGATCATACAGCCGTTGTCGCCCAGCTTGTATTCAGGATGCGAATTTTCGGGTTTAGGCGGCAACTTCTTGCCGTCGAGCCAAGTCATCTTGACACCCTTGGGGCAGGCCGGCGTGGCGGGGAAGGTGTATTCGATGATCGACCACGCGGGATAGGCGATGCCTGCGGGAGCGGAGGCCTGGGCTTTGACCGAGGTCGGCAGGCCGAGCTTCAGGATCCAGAAGGCGGGGTCCATGTTGTGGCAGGCCATGTCGCCCATCGCGCCACACCCGAAATCCCACCAGCCGCGCCACTTGAAGGGCGCGTAAGCGGACGAGAAGGGGCGCATCTCTGCCGGGCCGATCCACGAATCCCAGTCCATGCCTTCGGGCGTCGATTCGGTTGCGGGAGCCTGCGTCATGCCCTGAGGCCAGATCGGGCGGTTAGACCACGTGAACACCTCTTGGATGTCTCCGAAGGCGTTGGCGTCCATCATCTTCTTCCAAAGGATCAGGCCCGCGCCGGCGTGGCCTTGGTTGCCCATCTGCGTCACGACCTTGTATTTGCGCGAGGCTTCGAGCATGAGCTGGCACTCCTCGAAGGTGCGGGCCAGCGGCTTCTGGACATAGACGTGCTTTCCGCGCCGCATGGCGTCAAGCGCCGCGACCGCGTGGGTGTGGTCGGGGGTGGAGACGACTACGCCGTCGATCTCCTTGTCGAGCTTGTCGAGCATCTTGCGGAAGTCGGTGAACGTCGGCACGCCGGCATACTTCTGGTAGTTTTTGGCGGCATGCTTGGGATCGACGTCGCACATGCCGACCAGCTTGGCGCCGGCACCGACCGTGTTGTTCAAATCGCTGTCGCCCTTGCCGCCGCAGCCGATTTGCGCAAAACGGAACTGTTCGCTCGGTGGCGTGGCGGCTGTTTGGCCAAAGGCGCGGGTGGAAGTGAGCGTGACCGCTGTCGCGGCTGCGGTAGAGGCGAGGAAACTTCGGCGGGAGATGCCATTCAGACGACTCATGAACCTGATCCTTTCACAGATTGAGCAGTTTAGAACATTGGAAAGATTGTAGGACCGTCACATGGATTGCGCAATGCGGATTTTATTGAAAGGCGAATACGGCAGAAGAGAAAAGGGGAGCTGGGATCTCCAAGTCCCAGCAAAAGGGTATACCTTTTAGAGGCAGATCGGCATCTATGCCTTTGCGACAGTGTTCCGTATTTGGTACTTTAAGGTATGGATAAAGTCCAAACGTGTCTTCAGGTGTTGCAGAAGAGAATCTCCGATGGCGACCTGTTTCTCAAAGGACAGATTCCTAGCGAGCGTCGGCTGACCGCTGAGTTGGGGGTAAGCCGCACGACCATCCGCAAAGCGCTCAAGGTTCTTCTCGATCAGGGCGCGTTGGTGCGCCAGGGCAAGCGCAAGGCCCGCATCATGGATTCGTGTTTGGCCCAAGAGCGGATTCCGACGATAGCCTTTTTGGTGCCCGCTTTTTTTTCGAGCGACCACGGTCTGTGGTGGGATGGCGTGGTCACGGCCTTGGAAGGGGTTGACGTGGTGTTGCGCCCGATCACCTACGTGAACTTTACTGATCCGACGGTCCATGAGGCACTTTCGAATTACGATGCTCTGTTCTTTATCCCGCCTTCTCAGAAAATTCCGCGTTGGCTGGCCGACAAGATGCGGGACGCTCCATGTAGGATCGCCGTACTGGATCAGGATGAAACCGTCGAGGGGTTCGTGTCGGTTAAACTCTTTCCGCCCGCCTCGGAAGGAAAGCTTTTAGAGCATCTGCACACCATGGGGCATCGCCGGATCGACTGTCTCAACACGCAGGCCGAGGATGCGGTGATTCAGGAGCGCATGGTCGCTTGGCAGGCTTTTCTGCAAGACAAGGGTTCCTTGGGCGTCTTGCGCTCACAGCCGACCGCTAAGCCGCTGTCGGGCGCATACGAGTACGTCACCAGACTCTTGCGGGAGGGGCACCTGCTGGCTACGGCTCTTTTCTGTACGACCGGTCCGTGCGCGGTCGGCGCGATGCGGGCGCTGAAAGACGCGGGATTGGAAGTGGGCGCGGACGTGTCGGTGTGCGCGGTGAACGATGAAGGGATCGGACGCTACCTGCTCAAGTCTCTGACCGCTCTTGAGTCCCTGCCGCGTTCGCATTTCTTGCGCCAGGTGACCGAATGGATGATCTCTGGCGACAACTGGAAAGGGCCGCTGCTGGTTCAGCCGGGCGACGTGCCGCTGTTTAAAGGCGAGACGGTCGGCCCCGCGCCGAGCGACGGTAGCCTGACGGTGGCTGGAATAAAGGTGGAGCCTTAGAAAGCTACAGGTGATGTCGAGAGATCGCCAGAGGATAGTCAGCTGTGTTGCACGGAGGGTTCAGCTAAATCCTGAATCCTGAATTTCAAACCCGGGGTCTTATGCCGATCGACCTTCTTATCGCCGCGGTCTATTGCTTGGCGGTTCCGCTGGTGGGGCTGGCCTTGGCGCGAAAAGCTTCGGGGGGGATGGACGCCTATTTTCTTGGCAATAGGCGGTTCGGCGCATTTCTGATGGGTGTGTCGGGTATGGCGGACTGGTTCGACCTCTCCGGCACGATGGTGATCACCTCGCTGCTTTTTCTGATGGGGCCGCGCGGGCTTTATGTGGAGTTCCGCGGCGGTGCGGTGCTGATCCTTGCCTTTCTGATGCTCTGGACCGGCAAGTGGCACCGGCGTTCGGGGTGCATGACCGCCGCAGAATGGATCACCTTCCGCTTTGGTACGGGAGGGTCGGCCGAAGCTCTTCGAACGGCGCTCGCCCTCTTCAACGCTGTGGTCGGGGTCGGGATGCTGGCCTACGCCGTGCGCGGCGCGATGCTGTTCTTCGGGGTGCTTCTGCCCTATCCGCCCGTAGCGGTGACGGCCTTGGTTTTCGGCGCGACAGCCGCCTACACGACAGCCGCGGGATTCTACGGGGTGACGGTCACAAATCTGGTACACGGAATGGTCATTCTGCTGGCCTGCCTGCTGGTCGGCGGCGTGGCGTGGCAGGCGGTCGGAACGGACGGGTTCAACGGTGCGCTGGCGAGCCGGGTCACGGGGGTTGCCGACTGGATGTGCGCATGGCCGTCGATGCGCATGACCGGTCTGCCGCCGGGCTACGAGAACCGAGAGTATCTGTTGGCCTTCGTGGCGCTGTGCCTCGCACGCACGGTGATTGGCGGCATGGGTATGGGCAACGAAACGCGCTACTTCGCGGCGCGGGACGATCGTGCGTGCGGCGTGCAGACGCTGCTGCAGGGGCTGATGGTCGTCCTCCGCTGGCCGCTGATGATCGGGTTCGCGGTGTTCGGCATCCTGCTGTTGGCCGGACGACCGACGCCAGAACAGCCGGGTGCAACGGCGGCCGCCTTTGCGGAACAGGTGATCCCCGCCGTGCTGACCGCCCGGTTGACACCCGTTCTGCGTGGGATCGTTCTGGCTGCGTTGCTTGGAGCCATGATGTCTACGCTCGCCTGTACGCTCAACAGCGCGGCGGCAACCTGCGTGCGCGACCTCTACCAGCGGCGGCTGCGGCCCCGGGCCGGACGCCGTGAATTGATGGGCGCCTCTTACGCCATGTCGTTCTCGCTGGCGGTGCTCAGCTTTGGGGTGGGGGTCGGCGCGCCGGACCTGAACCGGTTCTGGGGCTGGCTCACCATGGGTCTGACCGCTGGAAACTGCGGTCCGATGTTTCTGCGGCTCTATTGGTGGCGCTGTAATGCGGCAGGCACGGCGGCGGGCATCCTCTGCGGCATGGCGGGTACGCTGGTACAGAGCCTGTGCTGTCCCAACTGGGCGGAGGGCGGACTGTTCGCCGTCGCGGCGGGCTGCTCGCTGGCGGGAACAGTGGCCGTCTCCCTCCTGACCGCGCCCGTGCCGGAGGCGGTGACGGAACGGTTTGTCTGTGTCACCCGCCCCTTCGGCTTCTGGGGGAAATACGCGCAGCTGTTGAGCGCCGGTGATCGGCGCGAACACCGGCGCGACCTGAGCGTGGTGCCTTTTGTGATGCTGGCGCAGGTCACGCTCTTCCTGTTCGCCATGCAGGTGGTCCTTCGCGACACAGCCGGAGCCGCAGTCAGCGGCACGCTTTGCCTGTGCGCGTCTTTCGCCGTCTGGCGTCTCTGGGGCCGCTATTTGTAAGAAAAGAGGCAACGCTGCCTTGAGCCCTGCACAGACTCGAGCTTCCTTTGGCAATGCACTTGCCGTCTGCCACCTTGCGATGTCATAATCTGGCGCAAAGGCAAATCAGCCAGTAGGGGGACATCATGAAGCGTTTCGGAACCGGTGCTGCGGTCTGTGCGAGCGTGCTTTTCGTGGGCGGACAGGCCTCTTTTGGGAGCACAGCGAGCGTCGTCGAATCGGCGCGCGAAATACCGGTCTGTCAGCAGGCCGATGTCGTGGTCATAGGCGGCTCGTGCGGCGCGGTCGCGGCCGCGCAGGCTGCGGCCAAGGGTGGCGCGAAAGTCTTTCTCGCCGCCCCGCGCCCCTATCTCGGCGACGATGTGGCTGGGTCGTTGCGCCTCTGGCTTGGCGCAGGCGAGACGCCGGTCTCACCGCTCGCGCGGGCACTCTTCGTCCAGACCAACAACGCGGCATCTTTCACCTACTCCGCCAGCGTCGCGGCCAGCCCTCGCCACGAGGACACCGGCGCGATGCTCTGCGACGGCCGTTACCGCGAGGCGAATTCCCAGAGCGTCGAGTTTGCCGGCGACGTGACGTTCACGCTCACGCTGGCCGGTGAAAAGGAGATCGTCGGCGTCGACTTGATGGCCTTCAACCATGCCGGCGATTTCATGGTCGGCGGGGGCACGGTGTCGGTCAGCGCGGACAGCAAGACGTGGAGCGCACCGGCCGTCCTGTCGCAAAAAGAAGGAATGGAGGCCGATCACCCGCTCTTCTCTGCGGCGGTCAGCGGCAAGGCCAAGTTCGTCAAAGTCGCGGTGCAGAAGAAGCCCGGCGCGAAACGCATGCTGCTAGGCGAGATCGTCGTGCGCGAGGACATGCCCGCGAGTGGCTTCGTCGTCGTGCCGACGCCGCTGCACGTGAAGCAGGCGCTGGATAAGGCTCTGCTCGATGCGGGCGTCTCTTTCCTCACGGGAACCTATGCGTCCGAAGTGCTGCTCGATGCGGACGGAAAGCTCGCCGGCATCGTGATGGCGAACCGCAGCGGACGGCAGGCGGTGATCGCGAAGGTGATTATCGATGCGACCGAGCGCGGTGCTGTGGCGCGCATGGCGGGCGCGCGTTTCCAGCCCTATCCGGCAGGCCCGCAGCTCTTCACTCGCGTCATCATCGCGGGCGAGGCCCCCTCCTCTCGAGGCGTCAAAGCCAAGCAACTGCCCGGAGACTACGCTTCGCCCATCACCGTGGGTGAGCGCAGGACCTCGGGCAAGAGCATCGCGGGCAAGGCGTTCGAGTGTTCCCTGCTGATCGATATGAAGGATGGGTCGTTCCGCTCCTTCGCCCAAGCCGAGCAGGTTGCGAGCGACCGGACGTTTGTGAAGTCGTTGCTCGATGGCGCGGACACGCTCTTTCAAGTGCCGCCCGACCTAATGACAGGCGTGTCGTCGCTCAAGGGCGAATGGCCGGACAGCGCGTCGGTTGAGCTCGGTTGTTTCAAGCCCTCCGGTCTTGATCACCTCTATGTGCTCGGTGGCTGCGCCGACCTTCCGCGTGCGGCAGCCGAGAAACTGTTGCGTCCGGTCGCCTTGATGGCGGTGGGCGAGCGGATGGGCGCGGCAGCGGCAGACGAGGCGAAAGCGCTACCCGAGCCAAAGGGCGTCGTGTGCGCAACCCGTTCGGAGAAGGCCGAGGCCAAAGGCGAGGTGAAGGAGTTTCTTAAGGGTGTGCGTCCCTTCCAGACTGCGACGGCGACTGTCGCTTCGGCGAAAAGTGCGCTGCCCGTGCTCGGCGAGTACGACGTGGTCGTGGTGGGTGGCGGAACCGGAGGTGCGCCCGCCGGCATTGCTGCGGCGCGGCAGGGGGCCAAGACGCTGGTTATCGAACAGCTTCACGGCCTGGGTGGCATTGCCACACTCGGCATGATCGGCGTCTACTGTTTCGGCAATATCTGCGGCTTCACGTCGGAGTACGACCAAGGGGTCAAAGATCTCGGAGCGGAAGTCAATATTGTGGGCAAGCGCGAGTGGTGGCGCAAAGAGAGCCGCACGTGCGGAGCGGAGCTCTGGTTCGGCACGCTCGGCTGCGGCACGCTGGTCGACGGCAACCGCGTCGTCGGCGTGGTTGTCGCCACGCCCGATGGCCGCGGTGTCGTGCTCGCGAAAAGTGTCGTCGATGCCACAGGCAACTCGGACGTCGCGGCGGCGGCAGGTGCGCCGTGTATGTTCCTCGGATCCGACGAGATCGCGGTGCAGGGTGTCGGGCTTTCGCCAAAGCAGCTCGGCGCGAGCTACATCAACTCCGATTTCGGCTATGCCAACGACTGCGATGCGGGGGACCTCTGGCTCTTTGGGGTACGCGGCCGGGCCCGCGTCGAAAAGAGCGCATGGGACGCTTCGCAACTGGTGCAGAGCCGCGAGCGGCAGCGCATCGTCGGCGACGCCTTCATAACGCCGCTCGACATCCTCAATAAGCGCACCTTCCCTGACACAGTCGTGCAGGCGAGGAGCAACTTCGATAGCCACGGCTACACCATTGCTGACATCTGTTTCGTGTGTGGGCCCAAAACGCCGCGCATCCATTTCGCCAACATCCCGTACGGATCGATGTTGCCCAAAGGTTTGGAAAATGTCGTTGTCACCGGTCTTGGCATCAGCGCCCACCGCGATGCCATGCCGATCATCCGCATGCAGCCGGATGTGCAGAACATGGGCTATGTGGCGGGTGTGGCCGCCGCCACCGCTGCGCGCCAAGGCGCGAGCTGCCGCGCCATCAGCGTGAAAGATCTCCAGCGGCATCTGGTCGAGAAGGGCATCATTCCAAAAGAGGTGTTAGATTGGAAAGACTCGTGGGCTCTCCCGGCCAAGGAGGTGGCCAAGGCGGTACAGAACGTCGGCAACGAGAGCCAGGATGTGAACATCGTGCTGGACCATGCGGAAGAGGCGTTGCCGCTGCTGCGAGAGGCGTATGCGAAGGCCGAGACGCCTGCGCAACGGCTCTGCTATGCGCACGTGCTCGGCATCCTCGGCGACGCGACTGGCGTTGAGACGCTGATCGCTGCCGTGAAAAATACGCCCGAGGAATCGAAACCCAATTTGCACTGGTCCGAACGCATGGGACGGCGGATGAGCGATCTCGACAGCTACATCGTGGCGCTCGGCCGCACGCGCGATAAGCGGGCGTTGGAACCGATCCTTGCCAAGTCGCGGGAAATGGACGCGAAGACGCCGTTCTTTGCCGTCCGCGCGGTGACGCTCGCGCTGGAGGCGCTCGGCGACCCGTCCGCAGCCAAGCCGCTGGCGGAGCTGTTGCAGAAACCCGAGATCGGCGGGCACGCTATGACCGCCGTGAGCGAGATTTCGGCCAACGGTTATGGCAACAACAGTGAGCGCAACCTGTCGCTGCGCGAACTTGCCCTCGCCCGCGCTTTGTATCGCTGCGGCGACTGCGACGGAGTGGCAGAAAAAGTGTTGAAGCAGTATGCGATGGATCTGCGCGGCGTCTACGCCTTGCACGCGACGGCGGTGCTCAAGAACGGAAAGAAATGAGACAGATGCATTCTTGGATCGCTGGTGCAACGGCAGGCCTTGGTAGGAGCGCCACTCCGGGGCGTGATCCCGCGCTACCGGCAGTCCGCGGCCTCCGGGCGCGGTGGACGGTTCGGAGAACCGCCCTTGCCGGCATGATCGGCCTCTACTTTACCCTTGGGGCAGCCGCGACACCGCCCCTCCATCCCTCGCTCGACGGACGTGTGCTGTGCGGCTATCAGGGCTGGCTTCGCACGCCCAAGGATTTCGAGGGTGCGGGCTGGCGCCATTGTGTGAGACAGCGCGACGGCGTGTGGCTGCCGCTGACGGACTACCTGCCTGATGTGTCCGAAGCCACGCCTGAAGAGCGTTGCCGTCTGCCGCTGGCATGCACAAACGGCGTCGCCGAGGTCGTTTCTGCCGACAACCGCAACACGGTGAACCGCCACTTCGGCTGGATGCGGCAGTACGGCATCGACGGCGTGTTTGTGCAGCGCTTTCCCGTGGATATGTATCACCGCAACATCGTGCCCTCGCAGCCCCGCGCTTCAGGCGACCGCGTGCTGGGGTACTGCCGCGATGCAGCGGCGGCGAACGGCCGCTCCTACACGCTGATGTACGATCTTTCCGGAATGGGCAGCAACGCCGATGTAGTCGTCATCGCCGACTGGCGGCACCTCGTCGCCGACGGCGTGGTGCGCGGCACGAACGATGTCGCCTGGCAGTACCACAACGGCAAGCCGGTGATCGCCATCTGGGGCGTGGGCTTCAACGACAACCGTCGCTACGGGCTCGACGCCTGCGAGCGGCTGGTCGACTTCTTCAAAGGCGAAGGCTATGCGGTGCTGCTGGGCCTGCCCTTCTATTGGCGCACGCTTAAGGCCGACACGGTCGCGGACGCGCGTCTGCATGCGGTCGTGCGCAAGGCGGATATCGTCCACTCATGGAGCGTCGGGCGTTTCGGTGACGACAAGGGCGTGGGCCGCGCCGAAGCGGTGTGGCGCGGCGATGAGGCGTGGTGCCGCGAGAACAAACTCACCTTTATGCCCGTGGTTTTTCCCGGTTTCAGTTGGTGCAACCTCAAGGAGACAAAGGGGGGTACGCCGCGTCGCGACGGCGCCTTCCTCTGGTCGCAGTTCGCCGCCGCGCAGCGCGTGGGCGTGGGCTGTGTCTATGTGGCGATGTTTGACGAGGTGGACGAAGGCACGCAGATTTTCAAGGTCAACAACGCACCACCTACAGGCGAGGGCTTCACGTATCTCAGCTACGGTCCTCTGCCCTCGGACCATTACCTTTGGCTGACCGGCGAAGCGACTCGCCTGTTCCGGTCGCATCAGTCATTTCCCGATATAATGCCCACGAGATAACCCGACATTTCCAATACCGCTCAAAAACCATTTATGGTACTTTGTGACGTGTGGTGGTTGAAGCGAGGCAAAGAACTCGCCTAATAATAAAGGGTAATCCAGTGAAAAACAGGCTGTTTCAGTCGGTTCGGACAACAGGTGTTTTGTTGCTCTGCGTGGGCATCTCTCTCCAAGCGAAGGCAGACTTGCGCCTTCATTACGCCTTTGACGGGGATCTGAAGGACAGAGGCCCTTCCAACAATGTCGGAACCGCCAGCGGCGGGGTTGCCCTGACCGCAGCTCCCACGAACGTGATCGTCGGAACAGGCGCACTGCTGATCGACGGCGGGGACGTCTCGTATGTCGCGCTCACTAACGCGCTCACCTTCACGTCGTCGAACGCCTGGTCTGTCGCGTTCTGGTCGCGCCGCGGCGAGACCAACAGCAGCAAGAGCATGGTCATCGGCGCCAGGGGCGACAGCAACAACTTCATCTGGATGCCCGACAGCGTCGCGGGTATTGGGTTTCGGTTTCGCAATTCGATTAACACCTCATATGATTTTATCGCGCCAAGAGATCTGAAACCGCACCACTACGCGCTGGTCGCCTCAGGTGTCGGAGCGCTGAGTCTCTATATTGACGGCGTCTTGACGAGCAACAGACTCGCGACCACAAGCTTTTTGATCGACTCGGTCGGGCAAGCCTATCCCGCGTCGGGACATTACGCTTTCAAGGGCGTGCTCGACGATGTGCGCGTCTACGACAGTGTTCTGGACGCGGGTGCCGTATCCAATCTGTACCGGCTGGGCGGGGCAGTGCACTATGCGTTTGACGGCGATCTGTCTGACAGCGGGGCCACGAAGAATAATGGGACAGCCAGCGGCGCTGCCGCGGTCACAACCAATTCGCTGTACGTGGTGGCAGGATCCGGCGCACTGCTGCTCGACGGCGGGGACACCTCGTATGTCGCGCTTTCGAACGCCCTCACGTTCGCGGCGGCCGACGCCTGGACCGCCACCTTCTGGGCCTGCCGCAGCGAACGCACCAATGACACCGGCATGGTGATGGGCAAGAGGCTGACGGGCAGTGACTTCATCTGGCTGAACAACACCTTGTCAGGTTTCCGTTTCTGCTCGTCCACCGGTGCGATCCTCGACCTCCCCGCGCCGAAGGATCTGAACGTTCACCATTACGCGCTCAGCGCCGCAGGCGGCGGAGCGCTGAGCCTGTACATCGACGGCATTCTGTCGACGAACGTGAGCGGAGCCAACACCAGTTTCATGATCGACACCATTGGCCAGGCCTATCCCACGGCATCGGCGCATTACGCCTTCAAAGGGGTTTTGGACGAGGTCAATATCTACCCCAGCGCATTGGATGCCGCCTCCGTGTCAGCCCTCTATAAAATGGGCCCGGCGCTCTCGCTCTGCTATACGTTCGATGGCGGGTTTGCCGACAGCAGCGCCTCTGGCAACAACGGAATGGCCAGCGGCAGCGCCGCGATTACCAACGATCTGTCGAAGGTCGTGCTCGGTTCCGGGGCGCTCGCACTGGATGGAGCCGACGCGTCGTACGTCACCCTTTCGAACGCGATCACCTTTGCTACCGGCGTGCCGTGGTCCGCAGCTTTCTGGGCTTGCCGCGGTGAGACGGGCGGAGATAAAGGGATGGTCATGGGCCGAAACCAGACCGTCAACGACTTCATCTGGCTGAACGACGGGTTTACGGGCCTTCGCTTCCGCCCGTCGGTAGGAGGGCAAATCGATTTTACCGCGCCGAAGGATCAGAAATGGCATCACTATGCGCTCGTCGCAGAGGGCGACAATACGGTGAGCTTTTACCTCGACGGGGTTCTCACAAGCAACTCGGTGGCCGCCAACACCAGCTTCATGATCGACACGGTCGGGCAGGCCTACACCACCAATACGTTACATTATGGCTTCAAGGGGTTGCTCGACGACGTTCGCGTCTATAACTACGCGGTGAAGGCCGCGGCCGTGTCCTCCCTGTTCGCGCAGGGCCGGAACGAACTTCTCCATTACGCATTCGACGGTAACTTCTCAGACAGCAGCCCCGCCAGAAACAACGGAGCGGCCAACGGCGGCGCGGTGATCACCGCCGCTCCATCGCAGGTGGCGGTGGGCACAGGCGCGCTGTCGCTCGATGGGGCAGACAGCTCGTATGTCTCGCTCTCCAACGTCATCTCCTTTGCCACGGGTACCCCCTGGTCTGCGGCCTTCTGGGCCCGCCGCGGGGAGACCAACGCAAACAAGGGCATGGTCATCGGACGGAACAATACATGGGCCGACTTCATCTGGCTGAACGACAGCTTCTCGGGCTTTCGCTTCCGCTCGTCCACCAGCAACACCGTCGATTTCACCGCGCCGAAGGATCTCAACCGGCACCATTACGCGCTTGTTGCCGAGGGTAACGGCACGATGAGCCTCTACATCGATGGCGTTCTGTCGGCAAATAAGGCTGCCTCAGACACCAGTTTCTATATCGACACCATCGGGCAGGCGTACTTATCCTCAGCGCACGACGGTTTCCAAGGGGTTCTGGATGACGTGCATGTCTACGCCTACGCCTTGAATGCGGCGAACGTGGCGGCGCTTGGCCAGCAGGCGACCGTCACGCACGTGCATGTGTTCCTGCAGGGAGGACAGTCGAACTCGGAGGGCCGCGCTGACCCGGCGGGTCTGCCCACCTCGCCGGTCAATCTGCAAGGGTATCAGACCGATGTGGACTTCTATTACCTGAACACGCTTTCAGCCCTCCACCCCGCCACCTCCAGCGGCACGACGTTCGGTCCGGAGATCACCTGCGGGCGGCGGCTAGTTGACCTGATTAAGCCGGACGCCTTCAGCCGGGTGGCGATCATCAAGTACTCGGCGGGCGGCACTTCGCTCTATAGCGACTGGAAGGCGGGCGGCAACGCCACGACGGTCGGTGACGGACCGCAGTATGTCAGCTTCCAGTCGATGGTGGCAAGCGGGCTGGCGGCTTTGGCGTCCGCCTATCCCCGTGCCGAGATCACCATTGAGGGCATGACCTGGATGCAGGGTGAGAGCGATGTGCCCACGGCCTCGGCCGCTTACAACGCCAACCTGACAACCTTCATTGCGGATGTGCGCCTCACCTATAACCTGCCCAGCCTGCCCTTCGTCGTCGCGCGGCTCTCCGCCTCGCAGACCGGCGCGGGCAACGTCGCGCTCCTCAACGTGGTGCGGCAGGCGCAGACCGATGTCGCCACCGCCGATCGCTGGACCGGGCTGGTCAACACGGATAGCTTCTCCCTGAAATCGGACTGCTTACATTTCGATGCTGCGGGGCAGCAGAGTCTGGGTTACGCGTTCGCAGAGGAACTGCTGAACTTGAGGACGGTGAAAGGAACCCTGATACAGCTGAAGTGAACGCAGACTCAATACGGCAGCTTGCCTTCGCCGCGCGGCAAGGTTGCGCCGGGGCCTCCGGCTTTTTCGTAGACGCGCACGTAGTCGACCTGCATCTCGGCCGGGAAGACCGTTGACGTATCCGGGTTGCCGCCGAACTGTCCGCCCACAGCCAGGTTCATGATCAAGTAGAACGGACGGTCGAACGGCGCGGGCCACGGGTTGAGGTCTGCGTCTTGTTTGGGCGCGACGCCCTTGTCGCCAGCCTCCTTGCTGCAGCTCCACCAGAACGACCGGTCCGCGTAGAGGTGGCCGTCCACAAACCAGCGGATGACACCCGGCTCCCACTCCAGCGCATAGAGATGAAAGGCATCGATGCGTCCGCCCTCAGGCAATATGTAGAATGCGCTTGTGAAGGTGTTCGCAGGCCAGCGCGAACCGTAGTGGAGCGCGCCAGTTACGCGGTCAGGCTCGTGGCCGCGGGTCTCCAGAATGTCGATCTCGCCCGAGGCAGCCCATGATCCATACACCTCGTCCTGTGGCAGCAGCCAGAGCGCAGGCCAGAGGCCCTTGCCGGCCGGCATCCGGACGCGAAACTCGAAGCGTCCGTAGCGGGCGTTGAACAGCGCGCTTCCGTCGCGTTTGCGGGTCTTCAGGCGTGCCGAGGAGTAGCCGCAGCCGTCGCGCGACTCTTTGGCCGCCCGTATGTGCAGCAGGCCGTCTTTGACAAAAGCATTCGAAGGGTCTCGCGTGTAGGTCTCGAGTTCACCGTTGCCCCAGCCGCTGATCCAGACGTTGGCCCCATAGTTGTAGAAACCGTTGCCGAGGTCGAAGTCCCATTTGGCGGGGTCGATGGCGCTTCCCTCGAATTCATCGCTCCACGCCAACTTCCAGCCGGCGGGTGTGGTTTCGGCTGCGTGAAGGGACTGAGCGAGACACAGGGTTAGGAGCACGGAGGCGAAGGGTCGTGGCATGGTGACTCCTTATTCGTAGCGGGACAAGCGGCCCGGCCGTCCCTACCTGAGATGCGTACCTTGAGCCCTATTTTGTGGTCGGTCCCTGCGAGAAAGGCGCGGCGTCGGGGCCAGTGCCCCAGCTCTTGTTCGGGCGGTCACCCATCTCCAGCGTGACGGTTCCGCCGTTCACCAGCACGTCATGGCTGAACCACGTTTTGTCACATGGCTTGCCGTTGACTTTCGCCGACTGGATATACTTATTCTCGTGATCGGCTTTGGGGGCGGTCAGCACGAAGCGCTTGCCGTTGTCCAGTCGGAGAGCGATTTTGCTGAAGATCGGACTGCCAAAGGTGTAGTTCGGCACTCCGGGAGTGGACGGATAGAAACCCATGGACGAAAAGACCGCGAAGGCCGACATGCCACCGCCGTCCTCGTCGCCACAGATGCCCATGAGGTCGTTGCGGAACCAGGCCTCCATCAGCATGCGCACACGCTTCTGCGTTTTCCACGGCTCGCCCGCGTAGTTGTAAAGGTACGGGATATGGAAGCTCGGCTCGTTGCCCATCACGAACATGCCGACGTTGCCAGTGGAGTCGGGCAGCACGTTGTAGAACTCCCAGCTCGGACGGCCGAAACCTTCAACGAACAGCCGGTCCAGCTTGTCGGTGAAGGCCTGTCGGCTGCCGAAAAGCGCAATCAGGTCGCCGATATTGTGGGGCACGTCCCAGATGTAGGTCCACGCGTTGTTCTCGTCGTAGTAGTCGCGAGCGCCCTGTCCACCCGCATACTTGTAGTCGAACGGCATGATCCAGTTGCCGTCTTTGTCCTTGGGATGGAAAAAGCCGGTCTCTTTCTTCCACAGGTTCCGGTAGTCGGTCGAATGGATGAGGAAGAAGGCGGCGTCCTCTTGGCGCCCCAGATCTTTAGCGATCTGCGCGAGGCACCACGTGTCGTACGAGGCGGCGAGCGTCACGGCCACAGCCTGCCGCCGCTCGCCCGGCTTGACCTCCTTGACCGTCTCGGCCTCGCCCGGCTTGAGCGCGGGAAAATAGCCTTTGTCCCAGTAGAAACGGTCCAGTTCTGTGGCTGGGCCGCGGTACCACGGGACGATGCTCTCCTCGCGGATCGTTTTCTTCAAGCATTCGAACGCCTGGCTGAGGTCAAACCCGCGTACGCCCCTGCGCCACGCGTCGAGGAAGAGAGCCACCGGATGCTGGCCGTTCATGCAGTGCGCGTCGCCGAAGACGGTCGGGAACGTCGGCATCCATCCGGACTGCTCGCACATGCGGATGTAGGACGCCAGCTTTTCGCCCTCAGCCGCCGGGTGGAGCAGCGCCATGAGCGGGTGCTCGGCGCGGTAGGTGTCCCAGGTCCAGTCGTCCGTCCAGAACGGCACGCCGTTGTCCTCGTGCACCTTGCCGTCCCACGCGCTGAAATAGCGGCCGTCTTCGGAGATGCACACCATGCGCTCATGGCAGCGGTAAAGCGCGGTGTAAAAAACGGATCGTTCGTCTTCTGAGCCGCCCTCGATTTCGATTTTGCCGAGCGTCGCATTCCACTCGTTCTTGGCCAGCCTCGCCAGCCGGTCGAGATCGAAATCTTTGATTTCCGCCGCAAGGTTCTTCTTGGCTTGTTCGACGCTGATGTACGAGACGCCGTAGCGCATGCGCACGGTTTTGACGGAAGAGGCGAACTCGGCCACCACCGGCTTGGTGGAGTCGTGTGTCTCGTTGCGGGCGAACTCGGCGGTCTCGCCCTCGAACGCGCCGGCACGCGTGGGCGGCGTGTCGAATTCGGCATAGACGTAGGTCGTGATGCCGTGGTAGTCGTCCGTGCCGCTGATCGAGGCGCCTTCGATTTTGAGCGACCCCTTCTGCTTGGGCCGGATCAGGATGAAGCGGTGCTTGCTGTTCTCAAACGTCACGGAGTAGATGGCCGCCTTGCGAGCGGGCGCCAGCGCCACAGTCGCATCGTGGTCATCGAGAAAGACCGAATAGCGGTAAGGCAGAGCGACGGAGTGGTCGAAGCGCGAACTCCAGCTGGGGCGCAGCGCGGAGGCCTCACCGCTGAAAGGCATCATCTGAAAAACCTGACCCTGGCGGTGCGAGGGCACGTTGAGGCAGAAGCCGGTGATGCGGTCGGTTGTAAAACTTTCGTTCGGCGGCGTCACGCGCAGCATGCCGTTCGGCAACTGGGTTGTCGGGAAGGTCGGCACCAGCAGGTGGCTGATGTTTCCGATCTTCGTGTTCACATAATCGATGGGTTCCTTGGCGGAAACAAGACCCACGTAAAAAGCCGCCATGGCGGCACAGACCCGACCTGTTTTCATAAAGCCTCCATGCTGAGAATCAGGGCGTAACTATAGCGCACGCCCTCCCTGTCCGCAACAGAGAAGCAGGCTCAAAGTACCAGAAATGGTTTGATGGGTACGACTTGGCTCACGTTGAAACGATAGTGGTGAAGACGCGAGCCATGATGCTCCGCATTTCGGTCGTTTTCAACCGGAAATAGCTTTCGACGCCCGGCAGATAGTGCACCAGAAACCGAGCCCAAGCCTGATGCGGCCACACGCGGACATCCGCCGAATAGCGCAACACTTCAGGAGCGGTGGTGCCCTCGCGTGCGACAGTGAGGTAGACCAGCGACTCGAAGGAGCCGCAAACCCGTCCGCCGCGCACGTGGAAAGCGGCTTCAAACCATGTGTTGGTGTCGGTTTTGCGCCACAGCTCTCGGATATCGCAGCGCTCGTCGTCCTTGCTGACGTAGAAATACTGTCCTTTACCGGTACTATGCACCACGAAATCGGGCTTTTGGCCAGAGGGCAGTTGTGCCGCGTAGGCGGTCTGGACCCTGTCGAGCAGGTTGATCTCCCGCAACACGGCGTTGGCCTTTTCGAACGAACCGGTGACACACCCCTCCACCGGAATGTTGATTGTGTGCTCTTCCAGAATGCGCACTTCGTCCAGATCTGTCGGAGCAACACGCAACGGCATGGTACTGCACTCGCCTGTGGCAGCGATCAGCCCCCATCCCGCGATGAACGTAACCCAATAATTCATACGGCAGCATACTAACAGGAATTCATGAGCGCGGGGCAAGAATCGCGTTTGTTAACGGTGAGGAGCAACCGGTTTTATGGCTCGGCTCAGGCGGAGGGGGGGAAGCATTGATGGAAGGCTTTGTTCTGCCTGTACAGGTCGAGGCGCATCCCGATTTCCACGGCCAGATCCTGATTTCCCTGTTTTGCGGCGCACTCGACGGCCTTTGTCGCATCACTGCAAAACCGGATCGCCTCGTCGTAATGCCCCTGCTTCGCGGAGATGACGGCGAGAGTGTACAGGGCAACGGCATGTTTAGGAGCGATTTCCACCCATCCGGGGACACCTGGGAGAGGCGGCCGATTTAACAGAGATGGCTTTCTGCCGGATGGCTCAGCGCAAAAAGAACCGCCATTATGGGCCTGTGCGCATGCAGACAGGCTGGAGCATAAGCGCTGCACCCCCTCCGGATCATTTTCGGCGCATCGGCTTAAGGCAGGTGCAGAGGTCATCCAATGCGGATGCGATTTGTGCCTGCACTCGCCCGTTTACAGCCCGGTTCGGATGGGGTATAGTTGGGCACCATGTTTACCGGATATACGCCCGAATTGATTGTCGATGTGAACCTTCGCTGGACGCGGCTGCAACAACGTGTGCGGCAGGCTGGCGCGGACGCGCTGGTGGTCGGCACCAACGTGAACCTGCTCTATCTCTCGGGCCGCATATTCATGGGCTACGTCTATCTGCCCGCCGAAGGTGCGCCGTGGTTTTTTGTGCGTCGTCCCTGCGGGCTCACCGGTCCGAATGTCGTCGAGATCCGCAAGCCGGAGCAGCTCCCCGAGATTCTGAGCGACGCGGGTGTCGCGCGACCCAAGACGCTGCTGTTCGAGGGCGATGACCTCACCTTTAGCGAGTGGACGCGGCTCAGTGCGGTCTTCGCCGGGGCAACAGCCTCGAACGGCTCGGCTCTGCTTCGCCAGTGCCGCGCGGTCAAGACGCCCTATGAGATCCGGATCATGAAGAAGACGGGCCGTCGGCATGCCGACGTGGTCATGCGTTTCGCGTCGGTGTATGAGCCCGGAATGACCGATCAGGCGTGGTCGATCGAAATGTTCCGACTGATGCTCCAGGCCGGCAACCTCGGTCTTTTCCGCATCGCGGGCAACAGCATGGAGGGGTTCATGGGGACGATCCTCGCCGGCGACAACGGCGGAGCGGTTTCGCCCTATGACTTCGCGCTCGGCGGGGCTGGCCTGCATCCCTCGCTGCCTGTGGGCCAGAGCGGACTTGCGCTGAAAGAGGGCATGGCGGTGATGGTCGACATCGCAGGCAATTTCTATGGATACCTCACTGACTGCACACGAACCTTCGCTGTCGGCAAGCTCGCGTCGAAGGCATATGATGCGCACAACGTTTCGATCGATATCCGGAATGCCCTCGCCGTTGCGGGTGTGCCCGGCGCGCGCTGCGAAGACCTCTACGCGCTCGCTCTCAACATGGCAGAGCAAGCGGGGCTCGGCGACTGCTTCATGGGACTTGCACAGAAGGCCAAGTTCGTAGGGCATGGCACCGGTCTTGTCATCAACGAGCAGCCCGTGCTCGGTGCGCGCTCCAAGGATCTTCTCGAAGCGGGCATGTGCATCGCGCTCGAACCGAAGTTCGTGGTTCCCGGCACCGGTGCGGTGGGCGTGGAGGACACCTTTCTCGTCACGCCCTCCGGCATGGAAAACTTGACGCCCTGCGACCCTGCTGTCTTTTCGCTGTGACGGTTTGCCACACGACGGACACGATCTCTCTTCGCACGGTGTGCTCCGAATGTGAGTTGCGCCGATGTGCGCACTCGCTAGAACAGGAGAAGCTTCGATGAAAAGCGGTCTGGTTTGTATAAGCGCCGTGTTCGCTCTCCCGCTCGTTGCCGCAGAATGGCAGTGGTCGGTGCCTGTGGCGTCGGTAATCAGCGAAGAGACGAAAGAGCCGCCGCGGGCGTTCCTCTGGATTCCGCCGGCCTGTGAGCGCGTGCGGGCCGTGGTGGTCGGACAGCACAATATGCTGGAGGAGCCCGTTTTTGAGCATCCGGCTTTCCGCACGGCACTCGCGGAACTCGGTATCGCCGAGGTGTGGATTACGCCCAGCCTCGGCGGCCAAGCCCAGTTCGGCGAGAGCGAGAAGGCGCATTTCGAGGAGCTGTTCCGCCTGCTGGCTGCGGAGTCTGGGTACGCCGAACTCGCGCACGCGCCCGTCGTCCCCATCGGACATTCCGCGATGGCTGATTTCCCGTATCTTTTCGCCGCGCAGTGGCCGGACCGCACGCTTGCCGCTATCTCGCTGAAGGGCTCATGGCCGGACATGAAACGCCCGCCGCTCGGAGGTGTGGGCGAGAAACTCGCAGGCGTGCCGGTCCTGTTGGTGAGCGGCGAATACGAGTGGGCCGACGAGCGCGCGGGCAAAGCTCTGGCTTTCCGCCGCGCCTATCCGAACGTGCCGTTCTCGATGCTGGCTGATGCGGGGGCAGGTCACTTCGACACGCACGAGCGGCTAGCGGCCTTCCTTGGCGTCTACCTGCACAGCGCGGCACAGGCGCGCCTGTCTGATTCGTCCGCGTTGCTCAAGCCCGTCGACCCGACGCGGCAGGGCTGGCTCATGGACCGCTGGCGCATGGACAAACCGCCGCTCGCGGCCGCCGCGCCGGTCGGCCACTATGCTGGACAAACCGCCGACACCGTCTGGTGCTTCGATGAGGCGCAGGCGCATGCGACCGAGCGCATGCAGGCGGCCTATCTCGGCAAGAGAGCTCAGCTTCTCGGCTACCTGCAGGAGGGGCGGATCGTGGGGCAGAACCCGAAGTTGCACGCGCAGGTCGAGCTGAAGTTTCTGCCCGAGGCGGACGGACGGAGCTTCAAGCTGACCGGTGCGTTTCTCGACGCGGTTCCGGAGGGGCGTCCCGTGCGGTGGACCGGCTTGTCGGCCGGGAGTCCCATCGGCCACGCGGCGGGCGGTGGGCCGATTGTCATCGAGCGCATCTGCGGGCCGGTTGAAAAGATCGGCGCAGACACCTTCGCAATCAATTTCTACCGCATGGGCATGAACAATCTCAAACGCTCGAACGAGGTCTGGCTGACGGCAACGCATCCGGGTGACGCGGAATACAAGCGTGCGGTGCAACAGGCCGTGCTGCACTTCCCTCTGCGGAACGAGCAGGGGCCAGAGCAACACATCACTTTCCCCGAGATCCCCGATCAGAAGGAGGGCGTCAAGTCGGTTCGGCTCAACGCGACTTCCGATGCAGGGGTGCCGGTTTCGTATTATGTTCGGGAAGGTCCGGCCGAAGTTGAAGGAAACTCGCTCATACTATCCGCCGTGCCGCCGCGAACAAAGTTTCCCGTGAAGGTGACGGTTGTCGCCTGGCAGTACGGGCGCACCTGCGCGCCGCGCCTCAAGAGTGCGATCCCGATGGAGAGAGCCTTCCAGATTGTGAAGCAGGGGGAATCCGTGTCATACTGAAAGAGAGTGAACTCGGCCGTCTCCTTTGCATTTCTGGGCCTTTGTGGGAGAAATCAGAAACGGCAAGGCACGGCTAAGGTTGTCCAGCAAAGACGCCAAAGCGCAAGGCAAGAACAGACAGGAGTCCAGACGATGAGAAGAAAGAGCACGTTTTGCTTGATAGCATGCCTGGCAGGAATCGGGTTGGCGGGCTCGGTGGAAGAGCAGTTCAGAGACTTGCCTATGTCGGCGCGGCGCAACACGGGACCGCTGTTTTGGCTGCATGGCGACGAGCCATCGGAGCGGCTGAACGCGATTCTGGACAAGGTGGCAGGGGGCGACAACGGTTCGTTCACGGCCGAGTCGCGTCCGCACCGGGACTGGCTCGGCGAAGGGTGGTACCGCGACCTCGATGTCTGCCTTGGCGCTGCGAAGCGGCTGGACCTGAAGATGTGGATCTTCGACGAAGACTGGTGGCCGAGTCAGACCGTGGGCGGCAACGTGCCGGAAAAAAGCGCGGCTAAAAAGCTCGTCGCGAAAGCGGAGCTGGTTCATCCCGGTGGCCGGTATGAGGGGAATCCCACCGCCGAATCCCGGTTCGTCGCTCTCGTCGCGGGGCGGTTGACGGAAGGCGGCGAGGTGGAAGCCGACTCGCTGCGTGATCTCACAGCGAAGGCAAAAAAAGGTCCGCTAGTCTGGACACCGCCCGCGGACGGCAAGACGTGGCAGGTGATGGCGTTCGCATGGGAGCTTGCGCCGAAACTCAAGCAGGGCAAGCGGCTGGCGGTCGATGGCATGAGTCCGGAGTGTGTCGACTGGTACATCCGAACGGTTTACGAGCCCCACTACGCGCGGTTCGGCAAGGACTTCGGGAAAACCGTTCCAGGCTTTTTCTACGACGAACCCGAGACGTCGGGCGACTGGGGCACCGCACTCGACGAGACGTTCAAGGCGCGCGGTGTGAACTGGATGCCCGCGTATGTGGCCTGGCTGTTCAAGCTCGCGGGTGAGGCGCAGGATGCGGCTTTCTACCAGTATGCGGAGACCCGCGCTGAGACGTGGGGCCGCGTGATGTACGGCGGGCTGTCCGAATGGTGCCACGCGCGCGGCGTGCTCTCCATTGGCCACTTCATGGAGCACCACAGTCTCTACGTGAACAACGAATTCTGTGCGGGCGACATGATGCGGCTCCAGAAGTACAGCGGCATGGGCGGCATCGACGCGGTCTTCACGCAGTTCAAGATGGGCCAGCGCGACGCGCGTGACGCGCCTTGCTGGGAAACGCCCAAGCTGGGCAGCTCCGTCACGCACGTCTACGGCAAGCGGGATGACGTCTCGATGTGCGAGATTTTTGGTGCTCGCGGCCAGGATCTGACCTATCCGGAGATGAAATGGTGGGCCGACCACATGCAGGTCTGTGGCGTGAATTTTCTGATTCCGCACTCGTTCAATCCGCGTGCGCCCAAAGACAAGGATTGTCCTCCCTATTTCTACAACGGCGGATACGAGCCGCGCTACGCGCTGTTCCGCGTTTGGGCGGACTACTCCAGCCGCCTCTCGCTGATGCTTTCGGGTGGACGCCACGTGTGCCCAGTGGCGGTGCTCTTCAGCGGCAACGCGAAGCGCGTGGGCGCTTACACGACGCCGGAAGATTTGACTTCCGCGTCGCAAGATGCGCTGTACGATTGCGACTGGCTACCCTTCGAGCGCTTCGAAGACAGCAGCGCAAAAATCAAGGGCAACGAACTGAGGCTGCAAGAGGAGCGTTATCGGGTTGTGGTGGTGCCGCCGACGGAGGGCATTACGGTTGCGACGCTTGAGAAGGCGCACGACTTTTTTGAGGCAGGCGGGGTTGTTATCGGCTACGGCCACCTGCCGACCAACTCGCTGACATTAGGCAAGGGCACGGTCGAGGTCGCGGCGCTGAGAGAGGCGCTTTGGGGCAGGGAGGCGCAGCCAGGGCTCAACGCGTGCCGGACCAACGGCAAAGGTGGCAGCACCTATTTCCTCGGCGAGAAGCCAGAGCCGAGCGAGGTCGCAACCGTGCTGGCGAAGGCGGGGGTGCCTCCGCTGGTGCAGGTGCTGGCGGGCGAAACGGACGACTGGGTACATGCCTTGCGCCGGGTGGACCGGGAGGGGCGAGAGGTCCTGCTGATCGCGAACCAGAACACGAATCAGGTCGCGCGTACGCTGTCGCTGAAGGTGCCGGGCGCCGAAGGTGCGCCGGAGGTCTGGGATGCGATGCGCAACGAGATCACCTCGGTGCCGTGGCGGCAAGAAGCGGGTGGCGTGGCGTTCGATGTGACGCTGGAACCGATCGAAAGCGTGCTCGTGCGCTTCGGCGGAAAAAGCGAGCGGCCGCCACGGATTGATGCGTCGATGCAGCGCAAGGGGGTTTTCGATGTGACGCCGGATGCGGTTGCAGCACCCGTGGTGTATCCGGTGCCGGAGCAGGGACAGAAAAGCCCTTGCAAAGGGGTTGCGTTCCAAGGCGAGGTGACGCTAGCGGAGGGCGCGATCAAACCCGGCCAGCGCGCGTACATCGTGTGCGAGATGGGGGAAGGCGCGACTGAGGACGCGGCTGCCATACGGGTGAACAACGCCTATGCGGGCGGGTTCATCGGCAAGCCCTACCACGTGGAGATCACGCGCGCTTTGACGCCCGGACGCAACACCGTGCGCGTCGAGCCCTTTCCCGTTGAGAAGGTGAGAGTCGAGGTGTATTGAGCGCGGAGTCTTCGCGAGACGCTTTGACGCAGGGATGCAAGGGCGCAATGGCCAAGAGAGGTGCCCGACGCTTTGCGCCCTAGCGCCTTTGCGTTAGAAAACAGGTGTGCTGTCTCTGAGGGGACTGATAACGATGAAAAATACTCTTCTTCTCTTAGCTTTTGCCGCGGTTTCTCAAGTGTTTGCCAAGTCGGATTTGCAGACCCGGTTCGTGACGCCGCCGGAGTCGGCGCGGCCATGGGTCTATTGGTACTTCATGGACGGCAACATGACCCGAGAGGGGCTGACGGCCGACCTCGAGGCGATGAAACAGGCGGGGATCGGCGGCGCGATCTTCCTCGAAGTCGGCATCGGCATTCCACGCGGGCCGATTGAGTTCATGAGCCCCGAGTGGCAGAAGCTCTTTCAGCATGCGGTCAGTGAGGCGGACCGGCTGGGCATCGAAATCGCCGTAGGCACCGGGCCGGGCTGGTGCGGCAGTGGCGGGCCATGGGTCACGCCGGAACTCTCGATGCAGCACACGGTCGCCAGCGAGACGGTCACGAACGGCCCCGTGCGTTTCGACGCGGTGTTGCCGCGGCCGCGGCCGCGCACGCCCTTTTTCGGCATGGGTACACTCACGCCGGAGCTGAAGGCGCAGTGGCAGGCCTTCTACAAAGACGTGGCGGTGTTGGCTTTCCCGACTCCGCAAGGACAGGCTCGTCTGGCCGATGCGGACGAGAAGGCGCTCTACTATCGCGCCCCGTACTCGTCGCAGCCAGGCGTGAAACCCTGTCTGCCCGCGCCCGCCGAACACGCTGCGGTTCCCGCCGAACAATGTGTGGCCACAGACGGCATCGTCAATCTGACGGATAAGCTGAACGCCGATGGACGGCTCACTTGGGATGTGCCGCCTGGCAACTGGACGATTATGCGCTTCGGCCGCACGCTGACTGGACAGACCACACGGCCCGCGCCCGCACCGGGGCTGGGCCTCGAGAGCGACAAATTCAGCGCTGCGGCCATCGACGCGCATCTGGCGGCGTTCACGGAGAAGCTGCTGGCGGCGGCCAGCGCAAAGCGGCGCCCTGGGCGCGGCTTGACCATGTTGCATTTCGATAGCTGGGAGATGAGTTCGCAGAATGGCTCGGAAGCTTTTCTCGCCGAGTTCCGAAAAAGACGCGGGTATGACCCGGTGCGCTATCTTCCTGCGCTTACGGGGCGCGTGGTCGGCAGCGCTGAGATCTCTGAGCGGTTTCTCTGGGACGTGCGGCAGACCGCGAACGAGCTGGTCATCGAGAATCACGTCGGTCGAATCCGCGATTATGCTCACAAGAACGGACTGACGTATTCGAGTGAGCCCTACGACATGGATCCGTGCTCCGATTTGGAACTGGGTGCGGTAGCCGATGTGCCGATGTGCGAGTTCTGGTCGAAGGGGTACGGCTTCAGCTCCGAGTTCAGTTGCTTTGAAGCGGTCTCCATTGCGCACACGATGGGGCGTCCAGTCGTGGGCGCGGAGTCCTTTACGGCGCGGCCGGGGGAGGACTGGCATCAGCATCCGGCTTCGATGAAGGCGCAAGGCGACTGGGCGCTGTGTTGCGGCATCAACCGCTTCACGTTCCACCGCTTCCAGCACCAGCCGCGGCTTGATCAGTGGCCGGGCATGACCATGGGCCCCTACGGCGTGTACTGGGATCGCACGCAGACCTGGTGGGGCATGGCAGGCGCATATCACACGTATCTCGCGCGGTGTCAGGACCTGTTGCGGCAGGGGCTGCCGGTGGCCGACATTCTGTATCTCGTTCCCGAGGGCGCTCCGCAGGTGTTCAGACCGCCGAGTTCGGCGACCGAGGGCGATTTGCCGGACCGTCGCGGCTACAGCTTCGATGGCTGTGCGCCGAACGCGCTGCTGGAGCGGGCTAAAGTGAAGAGGGGACGCATCGTGTTTCCCGACGGCATGAGCTATCGCGTCCTAGTGCTGCCGCGTGTCGACACGATGACCCCGAAACTGCTGAAGAAGGTCGCCCAGCTTGTTGACGATGGGGCCACAGTGATTGGTGCGTTGCCGCGCAAATCACCCAGTCTCGCCGGTTATCCGAAATGCGATCAAGAGGTAGAGAGGCTAGCGGAGCGGATTCAGAGCAAGGTTCTGACGGTCAACACCAGAGAGGATGAGCCGACTGCGCGCGGAAACCCGCTGGCGCAAGCGAAGTGGATCTGGTATCCCGAAGGACTGCCCGCGTCCTCCGCGCCTGTGTGCAAGCGGTGTTTCCGCCGCGCAATCATTGTGGAGGGCGGTTCAAAAATTGAATCTGCACGCGTCGTTCTGACAGCGGACAACGGTTTCGAACTGTCTGTGAACGGGCACTCGGTCGGCAGCGGCAACAACTTCCATCAGGTGAAAACGTTCGACGTAACCACTTGGCTGACCCCCGGCGCCAATGTGCTGAGCATCACGGTCGATAACAGTGGTGAGTCGCCGAACCCGGCGGGGCTGATCGGTTCGCTGATTGTCCGTTTCGGCGACAAGCGCTCGCAGACGGTGGTGACGGATCACGACTGGAACAGCTCGCAGACGGAACAAGGCGAGAAGCTTGCGGCAGTCGAGCTGGGCGGTTTCGATATGGCTCCTTGGAAACTCAGTGAACCCGCGCCGCCGCCGCCAGAACTCTATCCGGAATACACCTCAACCGCGCGGGTGCTGGCAGGCGCGGGCGTGCCGCCCGACTTTACGAGCGACGGCAGCGTGCGCTACATCCATCGCCGCGACGGCGATACAGATCTCTATTTCATCGCGAACCGCGAGGAGAAGGCGTGCGATGTCACCTGTCGGTTCCGCGTGACGGGCAAGAGTCCCGAATGGTGGGATCCGATCACGGGTGAGCGCCGAGCGCTGCCGCAGTTCGAGGAACGCGACGGGGCGACTTGGGTTCCGCTGCGGCTGGAATCGCTGGTAAGCGGGTTCGTTGTCTTCAGGGAAGCAGGTTCACCGGCCGAGCGTCGGAAATCGAGCGTCGGAAGTCGTAACATACAGAACCTGCGAACAGTGCTCGAGCTTGCAGGCCCGTGGGAAGTGACCTACGATGCGAAGTGGGGCGGACCGGACAGCTCCGTAACGTTCGAAAACCTTCAGGATTGGACACAGCGGCCTGAGCCCGGCATCAAGTACTATTCCGGAACGGCGGTCTACAGGACTAGCTTCGATGTGGCCGACTCCCGACTAGCGACTCCCAACGCCGCTTATTTCCTCGACCTCGGCGCGGTCAAAAACATGGCGAGCGTTACGCTCAACGGCAAGGCGCTCGGCACGGTCTGGTGTGCGCCGTGGCGTGTGCGGATTCCCGACGGCGTGCTGCGCGACAGCGACAATGCGTTGGAGATCACGGTGGCCAACCTGTGGATCAACCGGCTCATCGGCGACGCGGGATTGCCGCAGGAGAAGCGCCTCACCGTGACCACGCGCAACCCGTACAAGGCAGACGCGCCCTTGCAACAGTCCGGTCTGTTCGGACCGGTGACAATACAGCGCGCCGAATCGATTAGCGAGCGCTGAATCGGGCAAAGGGCGTGCTTGGGTGCGCTTCTGTTTCAACGAGACTGAATCGCACTCGGCGAGCCTTTGCACGGCGCTTTCAGGCTTGCTTTGCACGGTGTTTCGCGTAAGAATTCACCCCGTTCATCGTCGGCGAAGGTTTCTGGTTGGGGACAGGCGCTAAAAAGGCGTCTGGGGTTCGCAGGTTCATTAGGGAGATCAACGTATGCGCAGCATGAAAGTGGGTTTCTGCCTTGCCTCTCTGAGCGTGGCTTTGTTTGCCGGAATCGCCGCAGGGGCGAACACCGATGATTTGGAAAAGGGGTTCGTTCAGCCGCCTGCTTCGGCGCGGCCGCATACGTGGTGGCACTGGATGAACGGCAACATCACCAAGGAAGGCATTACGGCGGACTTGGAGGCGATGGCCCGCGTCGGTGTCGGCGGGGCGCAGATCTTCAACGCCGGTGAAGGCATCCCGCACGGACCGATCCAGTTCAACAGTCCGGAATGGGTCGGCATGGTGAAGCACGCGGCCAAGGAGGCGCAGCGGCTGGGTCTCGAGCTGTGCATCCACAACTGCGCGGGCTGGTCGAGCAGCGGCGGGCCGTGGAACACGCCCGAGCACGGCATGAAAGTGGTCGTCACCAGCGAAAAACAGGTGAAAGGCCCGATGCGATTCGACGGCAAACTCGCACAGCCGCCGACCAAGCTGGATTTCTACCGCGACATCGCCGTGCTGGCGTTCCGCACGCCGGTAGGCGAGCGGACCAAGATGCGCGACGCCGCGCCCAAAGTGACGTCCAGTTCCGAGAAGCCGGACTCGGCCAAGGCGGCGGACGGCAACAACGGAACCTCCGTGAAGCTGGGCCTGCCGAAGCCGAAAGCTCCCCAGTTCATTCAGCTCGAGTTCGCCCAGCCGTACACGGCGCGGATGCTGTCGATCCAGCCCGGCGCAGGCATGCAGGGCTGCTCCGGCAAAATCGAAGTCTCCGACGACGGCCAGGCTTTCCGCGTGGTGGACACCTTCTCCATGCAGCGCGGCAACGAGCTGCGGACCTACTCCTTCGCGCCAGTCTCCGCGAAATTCTTCCGCGTGCTCTTCACCAGCGCCAACGCGAAGATGAAGCAGCTCACGATTGCCGAAGTGGACTTTTCCTCAAAAGTCGGCGTCGAAAACCTGGCAGGCAAGACCTATCTCGACCGCAACGACGTGAAAGCCGAATCGCCTGTCGCAGTGAAGCCTGAAGAAGTGGTCCAGGGCGACAAGATCGTGGATCTTACGACCAAACTGACGGCTGACGGACAGTTGACGTGGGAGGTGCCGGAGGGCGACTGGACGATCTTGCGCCTCGGCTACACGCCCAACGGCCGCAACAACCATCCGGCGCCGACCGAAGGCACAGGCCTCGAATGCGACAAGCTCAGCAAGGCGGCCGCTCAGGCGCACTGGGACGGCTGCATGGGCAAGATCCTGTCCGAGCTGGGGCCTCTGGCGGGCAACGTGAAGTCGGGCCTCAACAACGTGCTGATCGACAGCTACGAGGTCGGCACGCAGAACTGGACGCAGAATTTCAAAGAGGAGTTCCAGAAGCGCCGCGGCTACGATCTGACGCGTTACCTGCCCGCTTTCACCGGGCGGGTCGTGGACAGCCCCGAAGTCACCGAGCGCTTCCTGTGGGATCTGCGCCGCACGGTTTCCGATCTGTTCGCGGATTATTATTCGGGGTCGTTCAAGGAGATGGCGCATCGCGCCGGACTGCTCTATTCCGTGGAGCCTTACGGGAACTGTCCGTCCGACGATTTACAGTACGGCAGCTTCTGCGACATTCCCATGGGCGAGTTCTGGCCGGGCAGCGGCGAGAGCGTGAACACCGGCAACGCGAAGTTGCCCGCTTCGATTGCGCACGTGTACGGCAAAAAATACGTGGGCGCGGAATCGTTCACCGCATCGCCCGAAGCCGGCAAGTGGCTCAAGGACCCCTATTCGATCAAGGCCCAGGGCGACGCGGTCTATTGCGGCGGCGTCAACCGCATCATCTATCACCGCTACGCGCACCAGCCGTGGACAAACCCCGCGCGCTTCCCCGGCATGACGATGGGACAGTGGGGCACGCATTTCGAGCGCACGGTGACTTGGTGGGAACAGGGCAAAGACTGGCTGAAGTACCAGGCCCGCTGCCAGTATCTCCTGCAGGAAGGCCTATTCGTCGCGGACGTCATTTTCTACTGCGGCGAGAGTGCGCCGAATAGTCTGCGCGGCGGCGGACTGCCGCAGGGCTACGATTTCGACGGCTGCGACACGGCCGCGCTGAGCCTGATGTCCGTGAAGGACGGCCGAATCGTGCTGCCGTCGGGTATGTCCTACCGTATGCTGGTGCTGCCGGGTGACAAGACCATGTCTCCCGCCGTCCTCAAGACGATCGGGAAGCTGGTCGAGGCCGGCGCGACGGTGGTCGGGCCGAAGCCGGAGAAGGCCCCCGGCCTGAGCGGCTACCCGGCCAGCGACGCCGAGGTGAAACGGCTCGCGGATGCGCTTTGGGCCAAGGGCGTCGTCGACAAATCTCCGACAGAGGTGCTGGCTTCGCTGAAGGTGATGCCGGACTTCGCCTGCACCAACAAGGCGGCCCGCCTCAACTACATCCACCGCACGGCGAACGGGGCTGATGTCTATTTCGTAGCGAGCGCGAAGACGGTCGGCGATGAGGAGTCCTGCATGTTCCGCGTGAGCGGCAAGGTGCCTGAACTCTGGCATCCCGACACCGGCGTGATTGAGAAGGCGCCGGTCTACACGGAGCAGGACGGGAGCGTCACGGTGCCGCTGCGCTTCGAACCCGCAGGCTCGGTGTTCGTCGTGTTCCGTCAGGCGTCGGCCGGCGACCATGCCGTGTCGGTCCGCCGCATCGTCGCACAGGAAGCCAAAGCGCCGGCTGAGAAGCTGACCATCGTCAAGGCCGAGTACGGCGCGTTCGCCGAGACGACGGATCCCGAGTGCATCGATGTGACCTCCATCGTGAAGCAGATGGTGAAGAACGGCAACCGCCACATTCCTGCTAACAACGATCTCGCAGGCGACCCCGCGTCGATGACGGAGAAAGAGATGAAGATCGATTTCTTCGTGAAGACGGAGAAGAAGAGCCTGAAAGCCGAGGAAAACAAATTCATCGATTTGCCTGAAGGCGCCGAGGTCATCAAGGCCGTGTACGGCGTCCTCAGCGACGCGCCCGCACCTGAGAGGCAGGTCGTCGATGTCACGGAGAAAGTCGCGGGCCTCGTCAAGGACGGCGAACTGTCCGTTCAGGCCGACAACAAATTGGTCGGCCATGATCCGGCATTCATGACTGTGAAGGAACTGCGCGTCGAGTACGTGTACAAAGGCCAGCGGAAAGAGGCGCAGGCCCGCGAGAATACGCTGCTGACGCTGCCGGAAACGGGCGACCAGGCGACGCCCCTTCCGGCCTACGAACTCTCCGCGAAGAAGAACGGCGCGCTCGAGATTCAGGCGTGGAAGCCAGGCGCGTTCGAGATCACGACAGCCGCCGGCAAGACGCTCAAGGCTGCGGTCGCGGACATTCCGAAGCCGGTCGAGATCGCCGGGCCATGGGAATTGTCTTTCCCGCCGAACTGGGGCGCGCCCGCCAAGGTCACGCTCGACAAGCTGATCTCGTGGACCGAACATCCGGACAGCGGCGTAAAGTACTTCTCGGGCACGGCCACGTATCTCAAGACCTTCGCGTGGGACGCGAAAAAACAGAAGGGCGAGCGCATGATCCTCGACCTCGGAGAGCTGAAGAACTTCGCTGCGGTAGAACTCAACGGCCATTCGCTGAGCCTGCTCTGGAAGCCGCCGTACCGGCTAGATGTTACGGACGCGCTCAAGTCCGGCCAGAACACGCTGCGGGTGAAGGTCACGAACCTGTGGCCGAACCGGCTGATCGGCGACGAGCAGTTGCCCGAAGACCGCGAGTGGGACGGCAAGCATCTGAAGGCGTGGCCGCAGTGGCTGCTGGACGGCAAGCCGAGCCCGACCGGGCGCTTCACCTTCACGACCTGGCACCACTGGTACAAGGACGACCAGCCGCTGCCGTCGGGCCTGTTCGGGCCGGTCGTGATCCGGACCGTCGAGACGGTCGTCGCCCAGTAGCCTATTGGCTGAGAGCGGCAAAAACACAACCGGTACAACATACGGACGCCGAGGCATGTTGTACCGGCTTCAGCCGGCCCAGAGCACCAGTCGTCATCGCATCGCACTAGAGTACCTCATGCGTCCGCTTTCTTGTGTGCGTCGGGTATCCGGTTGACAGTCGCAACGCATCCGCTATACAGTGTTTACTACGTTGAAAACGATGTGGAGCAGGGTGACAAACGTTCGTTGAGGAGTCTCGGATATGACCTATGTTGAGCGAATAAATACGGAATTGGTCATACCCAAGAAGTTTGAGTTCGAGGCGATTGACTTGTTCGCCGGCTGTGGCGGATTATCGTTGGGTTTCGAGGCCTGCGGAATCCGGACGACGGGCTATGAAATGGAGCCGGATTACGTCGCCACCTATCGCGCCAATCTTGCGGGGGATTGCCAATGTGTTCGGCTTGACGTGAAACAGGAATACCCGGGCGTTTCCGTAGTGATAGGGGGCCCTCCGTGCCAGCCCTTCAGTGTAGGTGGAAAGCAGCTTGGACTGAAGGATTCGAGAGACGGGTTCCCCGTCTTCATTGATGCCGTCGAAAAGACAAACCCTGATATTTGGGTGTTCGAGAACGTCCGCGGGCTTCTCTATCGGAACAAGCACTACTTTGACGAGGTGATCGCGCGGCTGAAGAGCATGAACTACATTGTCGAGTATCGACTTTTTAACGTCGTCGAGTTCGGAATACCGCAGAATCGCGAACGTCTCATCGTGGTTGGTCATCGTGGCACGTTTCACTTTCCCAGCGAGGCGAATCATCGGGTCACGGCAGGCGAGGCCCTTGAGGAGCTTGCTTTTGCGGTTCCCGACGACGCCAAATTTCTGACATCGAGTATGGACCGCTACGTGGCAAATTACGAGAAGGCTTCAAAGTGCGTCACGCCTCGCGACCTTCACTTGGACCGTCCGGCCCGAACGCTGACGTGCCGCAATCTGGCGGGTGCAACAGGAGACATGCAGAGAATCCGCCTTCCCGATGGACGGCGGCGACGCATATCCGTGCGGGAGGCCGCCCGGCTTCAAAGTTTCCCGGATGGTTTCAAATTTCAGGGAACCGAGACCAGCCAGTATTACCAAGTCGGCAACGCCGTGCCTCCTCTTTTTGCCAAGCTGATCGCGACATCCGTCAAAGATTATCTTCACTCGAAAATGCGATTTAAGGGGTATGCACTAAGGCGCACAATTAATGATGTTTGTAACACGCAAGGCAGGAGTGCGTTAGCTCCCAGGTAAGTATGGCGAAGAAGGTGTACAAGTCGACAAAGAGAATCGGGAAGAGACAGGTTCGCGAAGCGACGGACTTCTTTCCTGTGACGGAGTTCTTTGCCGGAAGCGGACTGGTGACAGAAGCGTTGAAGGACTCGTTCAACGTTGTCTGGGCGAATGACATTTGCCAGCAAAAAGCCAGTGTGTATGAGACCAATCATGGAAAGGGGCATTTTCATCTTGGTCCGGTACAAAGTGTTCGCGGTAAAGACCTGCCAGAATGTGTATTGTCTTGGGCAAGTTTCCCTTGTCAGGATTTGTCTCTCGCAGGCAAGATCGTTGGTATCCATTCAGAACGTAGCGGTCTTGTGTGGGAGTGGTTGCGTGTGTTGGACGAGTGCCCGAGCCCGCCCCCCGTATTGGTAGCCGAAAATGTGGTGGGGTTAGTTTCCTCGCATAATGGGCAGAACTACTTGCGTCTACATGAAGCTTTGTCGGCTCGCGGTTATGCAGTGGGCGCGGTCATGCTAGATGCCGTGCATTGGGTGCCTCAGTCACGGCCTCGTGTTTTCGTTATCGCGGTTTCGAAACGAATTGAAATTCCTAATCTTTTGCGGCAGACAGGACCGGGATGGTGTCATTCGGATGCGATTCAATCGGTTGCTTCAAAGTGTCAGGGCGAGTGGGTTTGGTGGAGAATACCGAAACCGACCCGTCGGGCCAAGGGATTGTCAGATATTCTAGAGTGGGAGGCTCCAGCAGATGATGCGAAACGGCGTGATTACCTGTTAGGCATGATTTCGCCGTTGCACCGAAAGAAGCTGTATGAACTCGCTCTAAATGGGCAAGTTGTCTTTCCTGGTTATCGGAGAACGCGTAACGGCAAACAAGTACTCGAAATTCGTTTTGACAACATAGCCGGTTGCCTGAGAACTCCTGAAGGAGGAAGCAGTCGTCAAAATGTGGTTTTGAGAGACCCGCATGGCGTTATAAAAACCCGCTTGTTAACCGTTCGGGAAACGGCCAGACTTATGGGTGCCCCCGAGACTTATAAGCTCCCCGGTAGTTACAATGACGGATATAAGGCCATGGGTGACGCCGTTGCTGTTCCTGTGGCACGTTGGTTATCACGTCACCTTCTTGAACCGCTCTGCCGTTCGGCAATGAAAAAGGACGTCTACTATGCCTGCGCTCAATAAGAAACTGGAAGCTTTCGTGTTGGAAAACGAAATGACAGGGAAGGGTGCAATTTGTGTGGCACTGGTCATTACGCGCCATGCAAAGCGATTGGGCCTTCCTTTGGATCCGACCAAGTTGCTTACGGATGGAGGAGGCCAGGTCTTGGGGTTAGGTAAAGGTGCAGTGCAAGCGATTCTGCGTGATCATGAAATCAAGCGTGTGTTGGCAGAAGAAGGTGGCCGAACAAGTCGTGGCAGTATCGGCAACATGCAGGCTTACGTCGAGTTTCTAAACAGGCTGGCCAAAACAGAAAAGCCTGATATGGATGCAATTGAGAACTGGTGGATTGAACGAGTGAAGAGGTTCTTTGAGGCAAAGCCGATGATCTTTCGCTTAGACACAAAGTCATCCTTGCGCACAGTGGTTCGGGATTTGTTGAAACAGGCTGAAGAACGTCAGAAGCAGGATACCGGCACGATGTTTTTGGGTGCGGTGCTGCAACATCTCGTCGGTGCCAAGTTGGAACTGGTGTTGGGGCGCGAGGTGGAGGCGCATGGGGCGTTCGTGGCGGACAGCGTTACGGATCGGCAGGGGGATTACCGGATCGAGGATGTTGTGATCCATGTAACGACCAGTCCGGGCGAAGCGCTGTTGCGCAAGTGCTCCGACAATCTGGATCAGGGCTTGCGGCCGCTAGTCATCACCACATTCAAGAACGTTGTCGTTGCGGAGACCATGGCCGAGAACGCAGGCGTGGCGGGACGGGTCGAGTTCTTTGACGTAGAGCAGTTCGTCGCTTCCAACATCCTTGAACTGTCGAAGTTTTCTGCGTCCGGGCGCAAGGTCACGGTGCAGGACTTGATCGCGCGGTACAACCGATTGGCCGGATGCGAGAACAACCCAGGGCTTCTTATCAAAGGGGCGTGAAGAGAAGGGATGCTTCATATGAGAGGAATCGGGTTGGCAGTCGCACTTGCGCTCGCCGCCGCGGTCACGTCCGCAAGCACGCTCGAACAGGATTTCAACAGCCCGCCACGCGATGCCCGCCTGCGCGCCTACTGGTGGTGGATCAACGGCAACGTCACAAGAGAGGCGATCACGCGCGACCTCGAGGAGATGAAGGCCAAGGGCTTCGGCGGTGCGCTCATCTGCGACGCCGACGGCTCCAGCCAGGAGGGCAACGACCGCGCTCCGCACGGCCCCACCTTCTTCTCGCCCGAGTGGCGCGAACTCTACAAGCACACCCTGCGCGAGGCCGACCGGCTCGGACTCGAGATGAGCCTCAACATCCAGAGCGGCTGGAACCTTGGCGGGCCGATGGTCAAGCCCGAGGACGCGCCCAAAAAGCTCGTGTGGACCGAGACGCGTGTGAAGGGCGGTGCACCTTTCGACGGCAAACTCGCGCAGCCCAAGGGAAGCGGCGGGTTCTATCGGGATCTGTTCGTATTGGCCTACCGCGAAGCAAATCCCGGACAACCCTCGGTGACGGCGACCCTCAGCGCGAGCACGTCGCAGACAGCGCATCCGCCCGCGCTCGCCGCCGACGGAGACTCGGAAAGCTTCTGGGTCTCTGACGGCTCCAAGCCGGGCGAAGGGCCGACTGCCGCGAAGCCGCAGTGGATCGCGGCCGAGTTTGAAAGACCCATGACGCTGACGAACGCCACCATTATTGGCCGTTCCGGCTACGGGCCGCGCGAGTGCGAGCTGCGCGTCTCCGACGACGGCAAAGCCTTCCGCACAGTGAAGAAATTCACGGCCCGCGCGAACGGGGAGACGTCGGTGACAATCGATGCCGTCGAGGTTCGCGCGGTGCGGCTCGTTGCTAAGAGCACCTATGACCCGCGCTTCCCCGACAACACGCGCAACGTGCAGCTTGCCGAGTTCAGATTCGCGGGGCCAGCCTGGACGTGGCCGGACCACTCGGCGGCGGCGCGCCGCCCGCTCCAAAACCTGGCGCAGAAGGCGCTGATCAAATCTCTCATGCCCTTCTCGGCGCCTGAGCCGACAGCGCTCTTTCAGGAGTTTCCCGCGAAGGAGGGCGAGGAAGACACGAAGGCGCCCGATATCGTCGATCTCACCAAGAAACTGGGCTCAGGCGATAAATTGGACTGGCGTGCACCGGAAGGGTCCTGGACGGTGCTGCGCTTCGGTTACACGCTGAACGACCACTGTCGCGTCTCGACGTGCAGCGAGGGCTGGGACGGTTACGCACTCGACCCGTTCGACGACGGTGCGTTCCGCCGCTATTGGGACGCTGTGGTGGAGCCGCTCATCGCGGACGCGGGTCCGCTCGCGGGCACGGCGCTCAAGTACCTACACACGGACAGTTGGGAGGTCGAGGTGGCGAACTGGACGCCGGCCCTGCGCGAGCAGTTCCAGAAGCGTCGCGGCTACGACCTGTTGCCGTGGCTGCCGGTCATCGCAGGCAGGATCGTGAACAGCCGCTCCGAGAGCGACCGCTTTCTGCACGACTTCCGCCGCACGATGGGCGACCTCGCCATCGCGAACCATTTCCAAATTTTTCGCGACGAGGCGCACAAACACGGGCTGCTGATCCACCCCGAGAGCGGCGGACCGCACGCGGTGCCGATCGACGCGCAGCAGTGCCTCGGCTTCAACGACGCACCCATGAGCGAGTTCTGGTCTTGGTCTTGGAAACACCGCATCGGAGACGAGAACCGCTTCTTCATCAAGCAGCCCGCCAGTGCCGCGCACACCAACGGTCGCAAGCTGGTGCTGGCTGAAGGGTTCACGAACATCGGTCCGCATTGGCAGGAGTCGCTCTGGGAAAACCTCAAGCCCGCCTTCGACAAGGCGCTCTGCGAGGGGCTGAACCTGCTGGTGTGGCACGCCTTTGTCTGCTCGCCGAAAGAGCAGGGCATTCCCGGCCAGCAGTACTTCGCGGGCACGCACCTGAATCCGAACGTGACGTGGTGGCCGCAGTCCGGCCCTTTCTTCGCCTACCTCAACCGCTGTCAGGCGCTCTTGCAACGCGGGCGGCCCTTCGCCGATGTGCTTTACTACTACGGCGACTGCGTGCCGAACTTCGCGCAGCACAAGCGTACCGATCCGGCCAAGGTGCAGCCCGGCTACGACTACGACGTGATCAGCGAAGAGGCGCTGCTCACACGGGCGAGTGTGCGCGACGGTCACATCGTGCTTCCAGGCGGCGTGAGCTACCGTGTGCTGGTGCTCGTGAACCGCGAAGTCGTCTCGCTGCCGGTGCTTCGCAAGGTCCGCGAGTGGGTCGCTGCGGGTGCGACGGTCGTGGGGCCGAGGCCAACGCAGGCGAGCGGACTTAAAGACGCGGCGCAAGCGGATGCCGAGGTCAAGCGCATCGCCGACGAGTTGTGGAGCCCGGTAGGGACGCCTCCCCGAGGTGCCCGCAGAGGCGTGGTCAGCGACAAAACCGCACGCGAGGTGCTCCGGTCGCAAGGGGTTATGCCGGACTGCGAAATCGACACGCCTACGACCAATGCGGCTGTGGCTTTTGATTTCATTCACCGCACGGACGGTGACACGGAGATCTACTTCGTGGCGAACCGCGCGACGAACGCGGTGTCCGCACGCTGCACCTTCCGCATAGCAGGCAAAGCGCCGGAACTGTGGGACGCGGTGAGTGGGACGCACCGGATCGCGAAGGTGTACGAAGAGCGCGATGGGCGCATGACACTGCCGCTCGACTTCGCTCCGTGCGGATCACAGTTCGTGGTGTTTCGCGAGAAGGCGTCAGGGGGTCAAGACTCCGGTGCCGCGGGTCACGGGTCGCACGTTGCGGGTAGGAAACCTTCGGAAACGAGCGTCGTGTGCACGCTGTCCGGACCGTGGCAGGTGACGTTCGATCCAAAGTGGGGCGGGCCAGAGAAGGCGGTAACGTTCAAAGATCTTTCGGATTGGACGGATCAGCCGGATCCCGGCATCAAGTACTATTCGGGAACCGCAGTCTACCGCAAGACGATTGATTTGCCGCTCTCGGCCTTCTGCCCTCCGACCTCTCTCTTCCTCGACCTCGGCGCGGTGCGCGAACTGGCGGAGGTGAGCGTGAACGGCAAGCCATGCGGCATTGTCTGGTCGCCTCCCTTCCGAGTGGACATCATGGAGGCTGTGAAGCCGGGAACCAATGAAGTGGAGATCCGTGCCGTCAACTTCTGGTACAACCGCGTTGCTGGCGACAGAGAACTGCCCGCTGAAAAGCGGCTCACACGCACCAACATCAAGAAGCTCCAGAATCCCGGCTCACCGCTCATGCCGTCGGGACTGCTGGGTCCGGTGACGGTGCTGAGAGCGTCAGAAGAGGCCAGCAAAGCCCTCTGACGATTGAGCGTTACGGAGCCATCTCGACGTGTTCAACGCGGCCGTTTTCGACACAGTAGATCTCGGTGTGGCGGCCACGGATTGCGAGGCTGATATCCATTGCGCCACAGCGCGCTGCAACGTTGGTTTCGGCTGTGTCGGGCTGCCATGGGTTGCACGCGAGGATCAGCCACTCGGTGTCGCTGACGCGCAGTTTGCGGATCAGAGGGCACTTGGCTTTCCACGCCGCGTGGATAGGTGTGTCGTTGACCGGAGTCGCGCGGGCAATCTTGTCAGAGAGGGCAGCTACGCGTCCGAGGCTTCGCATGAAAAGCGGCAGGGTGCGGTAGTAGGGGCCTTGGCCCTTGGGTTCCCAGCCCCACAGCACCACACCGCGCGAACCGCAGAAGTAGGGGATCACCGCCATCGCCTCCGCTAGGTAGTCGGCGACTTCCTGCCCCTTGAGTTTAATGTTGCTGTCATGGTACCGCAGCCAGAGGTAGGTATAGGTTGGCTTTCTGCCGTATTGCGTCATCCGGTAAACGTTCTCCTCGACGTTCGCCCCCATGTAGTAGACGGAGCCGGGGTCGTCGTAGAAGCAGTAAACGCTCGCGACGCAGAAGTCCACTGCAGGTGCGATGTGCCGCCATAGCTCGGCATCGGTCTTATGCGTGCCGTCGATCTGTTGCGCGTCCTTGCCGGCAACGCCCCAGTAGTCGCGACGGAAGGGCTGGGGACCGTAGATGCCGACAGGGGTGCTGGGGTATTTCTCCTTGGCCCAGCGACAGGGCTCGGTGAACCACGAGGCCCATTCGCGGGTGCAGGCGTCGCCGAATGCCTCCTCAGACGATGTATGGGACACGGCCCGCAAGGTCGCGTTTGTCCAGAGCGAAGCGAGGTTCTCCTCGATGTGGAATTCAATGTCGTGTACGAAGATCGGCAGGCCGCGAGTGGCAGCAATGTTGCGGCGCACGATGCGCTCAAAGAAGGGCGGCTTGTTCCACGGGTTTGAGCTGTCGGGCACAATCTTTTCCTTTTGCCCGCCGGGATAGTCCGAGAAGGTGTTGAGCAGGTCGACTAACTCGAAGCCGTGAGCGACGGCGGCGCGTTCGTTCGGGTCGCGATCCTTGCCGCCGACGTTCCAAAAGGCCTTCAGTCCGCCCCGCATCGTGACACTCGGGATGTTTCGCCACGCGGGCAGGGCGTTTGTTTCTATGGCGGGTGCAGGTGCGGACAAGACACTCGCGAGCAGAAAGCCGATTCTACAAGCAGTTGCTGTGGGTGAGCTCATGCGCATCGATATTGTGCTCCGCTTTGGGTCTGTGGTTTATTTGGAGGTGAAAGGGCATCGGGCTAATCGAAAACAATCCTGTAGGCGAAGGAGCGGCCGTCGCAAGCAAGACGGATCGTTTCACCTTCTTGTTTCCATTCAGGCGTTTTCGCGAACGAGTGGAACGGGTCGATGCGCTCGACAGCTTTGACCTTCGCGCGTTTCGCGCCGAAGGCGGCGAGGCGGATCTCGGCGCGGAAGGGGCGGCTGGCGGGCAGGGGAATAAGCTGCCACGCCTCGCTGTCGGCGTGCAGCAGGCGGAACGCGCCGTCGGTGACCACCGGACCGAAGTCGAGCATCGCGCCAGCGAGGTTGAGGTCGGGGTCATGGGCCAGCGGTTCTTGAACGAGGTACTCATCGCCGGTCGGCGTGATGCGCAGGATTCCCGCGCGGATGCGGCGGCGCTGCTCTTCATCGCCGCGCAGGGGTGCGCGGTCGCCGTGCTGGCGGTGGAAAAGGCCGAAGCGCACGAAGTAGTCACCAGGTGCGAAGTCGGCGGGCAGCCGCACCTCCATCGATGAGCGAAATGAACCGGTTTGCGTGAGTTGGCTGAGATCCAACGCGAGGTTGGCCTGCGCTTCGATGCGCTCGTTCTCGCCGGTTGCGGCTCGTCCGATGTGGACGAACGGCACGTAGCCCGGCTCCAGCGGCGCAAGCACGTTCCACTCGACGGTCACGCGGTAGGCGCGCGGGCCGAGGCGCGCGGCGGAGACTACATGCGTCTCGACGCGGCAGTCCGTCTCCGGGTCAGGCTGCGGGCGCGCATCCGCGAAGAAGGTGGCTGCCGATTTGGCGAACCCCGCGCGGTGTCCGTCGAGCAGCACAACGCCGGCCTCCGCCTTGCGGGTCTGCACATGGAAGCCGAACTCGGGCAACGTTTGGCCTGCCACGATCCAAGCGTGGGTGCCGCGGTTGGCCCACACCTGCCCGTCTTTGCTGAAGGACGTGTGCTGCTGACGCACGGTCGCGCCGAATTCATGTGTCTCCATGTCGGAGCGTGCGAGCGCGTCGCACACGCCGTGCAGCAGCCAGTAGGTCATGACCGCGCGGCGAGAGAACGGCCCGTCGCACATGGGGCCGCGTCCGCCCAGCACGGTGTTGGAGAGGTAGTCGTCGCTGCCGTAGCCGTGGTGGGCGTTTTCGTCGTAACGTGAGCCGAGTCCGCCTGCAAAGAGCACCATCTTGCCGTGGGTGACCATATCGTGCCACGGCGTGCGGTCGGCGTCCTTGTATGTCTTGAGCCAGCAGTCTGGCCGCCAGTGGTCTGCCTCCACGCCGTCGATGGAGCCGATCAGCGCGTCGTGGCCGGATTCGCTGAGCATCGGCGCGCTGTGGCCGAGCAGCCGGCGGCTGGTGTCGAACGCGGCACGCCACCCCTTCACGGTTTCGGCCCGCGTGTGAAACGCGCCGCTGCGGTCGTAGAAGTCGAACGGTTGAATGGAGGTGAACACGTCGGTGAAGAGCGCGTCGGGAGCGAAGCCCTCGTGCATCCGCCGCATGTTGGCGGTCAGCCACGGCGTGAAAGCGTCGGGCAGCCAGCGGTAGCTTTGCGCGTCGCGGCCGGGGTTTAACCAAGCCGTGTGCGGCGTGCCATCAGCCCGGAACACGACGCGGTCATAGCTGAAGCCTTCGGCGTCCGGATAGAAGTCGATGTAGTTGTCGTGCGGGGCGAAGAGCATGCCCGCGCGCCGCGCGGCCTCGCGCATTTCGCGGAACGGTTCGAGTCCGCCGGCGGGCGGATAGATCTCCGGTAGCCGGTAATCGTAGCCCCAGCGCTGCCAGTCGTGTTTGACGAAAACCGAATGATTCAGGCCGTACTTTGCGGCGCGGTCAAGGTCTTTCGCGGCTACGCGATAGTCGCCGCCCCACTGGTCGAGGCAGACGCGGCCGAGCAAATTGTCCACGCCACGCGCTTTTTCAAAGCCGCACACATCGCGATACGTGCGAGCCGCCGCATAGGCTCCGTGCGCCGAGGGTGCCAGCATGAAGCAGGCGTCATAGGGCGTCTCCAGCGAGAAGCGTTTGCCTGACGGAACGCAGGCCACGCGATCGGGCAACAGATCAGTCGCCTGCACGAGACTGAGGCTGTCCGCGTAGTCCGCGCCGATGTGGCGCGTGCCGAGTTGCACGCCGCCGTAGGGCAGAGTGAATGCGCCGGGTTCGTCGTACACCGCGCCGAAGCCGAGGTAGATGCGTGAGGCTTTGCGATCCGATGATCCGAGCGCGAGTTTGGTGAAGCATGGCGTGCCACGAACGTCGCGCACGGTGCCGGGCATGTCCCACGCGATGCGGAGCACACCGTGATCGGCCCATATTTTGGCGCGAGCCACCTGTATCTGTCCGCGTCCGTCCGTGTCTGTCTGTGCAATGACATGGCGCACCGCGAACGCTCCGCCTTCTTGCGTGATTTCGACACGCTGGACCGGCTGACCGTCGCGTGCGCCGCCAAGGGGCTGGCCGTCGATCTCGACCGTGAAGCCGCGGAACGTCAGTTCGCGCGTGCCATCGGAAAAGGCGATCACTGCATCGGTCAGACCTTCGTGGCCCAACGCGACCGCAGCGCCGCAGCGTTCTTGTTCGCCTTTCAAACGGAACGCATTGGGTGTGCGTGGCTTGCCCGTCGCGGCTTCACGCGCCCACTGCAGGGCCGTTGCGGTGCGGGCAGCCCACTCGGCTTCACTTGAGGGCGACGGAACCGCACCGACCAGCAGCAGCGGATCTCCCCAGTAACCGTTGTCGCAGGTGGTGTCGTTTTGGGGACCGGGGCCGTTCCAGAGGCGCAGGGTAACGGTTTGGCCAGCGTAGGCCGAGAGATCGATATCGGCGGCCTGCCATGTCTTGGCATCTGAGAAGCGTGCGAAGAGCTCGCGCTCGGTGTTGCCCACATCCAACACCTTCACGCGGAAATCGACGCCGTCGCTTTTCGGTTCACCCTCGCGGCTGTCGCGGATGGCGGTGAAGAACTTCAGGCGGACCGGCGCATTGGTGGACAGTGTCAATCGGTAGTCGGACCAGAGCGAGCCGTGTCCGCCTTTCCACGGCGGGTGGATGCCGAGGCAGCGGCGGAGAATTCCGCCTCGCTCGATTTCTTCTTGCGCAATCGTGGCGCCGCTTTCGCGATCCGAGCCGATGAAGCCAAACGGCAACGGAGTCGTACGGCCGTTGCGCGCCCACGCGGATGCTGCCGGTGTGAAGTGGGAAAGACGCCAGACGCCTGGCGTGGCTGAGATCGCTTTTGCGGCAAGCGCCCCGGCGTTCATTAAGGGCCTAACAGCCTGAAAGACCGCTATGGGATGGAGTTCACCGTGGGGGAAGGCGAACCGAGCGTGGATCGGATAGAGCGCGTTCAACACTCGGTAGCGTGCTTTCGCGCTGCAGGCGGTCTGCCATATCTGTCCCGGATCGACGGATACGGCAAAAGAATTGGTCGTGGCAAGCTGCCAGTCATCGTTCATCTGAAGTGTGACTTGCCCGCTCAAAGCTTGCCCGCTGCCGTTCACAAGGCGAACGGAGAATGCGAGCGGTCGGTCGGTCGCGACCCTCGGCGGCACGCCCTCGATGCTGAGCGTGACTTGCTCCTGCGTGTCCGTCGGCGGGTTGAATGCGTGAAGAGTGGTGGTGAGAAGCAGTGAAATAACGGATAGAACGAAGGATTTAGTCATAGCAGCTTGACCGTTGAACCATGAACCTCTTCAACCTGTCTAACCTTATTGTGCGCTGCCGTACCGCACGGCGTACATGGTCGCGGCGATCTCGCGGGCGGCGGCGACCAGTTCGGGATAAGGTTGGTCGGTGACGGTCAGGAAGCCGATCTGGTAGTTCTCGCTGTCGCCGCGGCCGGTGAGTGCCTGATCGCGCCACTGGAACCAATGCGTGCCCACGTAGCGAGGATGTGTAAGGCACTCCGTGACGAAGGCTTTGTAGCACTCGGCGCGTTCCTGCTGGTTTTTCGTGGCGACGAGGCCGGTGTGGAAGAGGCCGCGGTCAAGCGCGCCGAAGTGGAACTCGCCGTTGATCATGGGCTTGTCGTCGCTGCCCTCGGGAAGGTCTTTGTTGACCGACCGGTTGTAGATGTTGACGCTCACGACGTCGCAGTATTTCGAGGCGGCGCGATAGACGCTCGGCGCGCCTGAGGCGATGCGGCAGCCGAGGTAGAGCGTGTCAGGCGCGGCCGCCTTGACTGCCTCGCGGATGACTCGGAAATACTGTTCGGCGATCTGCGCGTGAAAACCTTCCAGATCGGTGCCGCACTTCTTCACGTCCGGCTTGTTGGTGCAGGACAGGAACGCGTCCCATGAGGCGAACGAGGTGCCCCATGCGGTGTTCAGCGCCTCAGCCGTAGCGTACTTTTTTTCAAGCCAATTCCTGAACGCGATTTTCGAAGGCTGCGTCGCAGGTGAGAGCAGGGTGGAGAGCGCGAGGGAGCGGTCGTCGTTGCCCCACGAGATTTCGTTGTCCACGAAATAGCCGATGCACCAAGGATCGTTTGCGGTGCCGGCCTTCTGCTGTTCCATGGCGCGCGTGCGGATGCCGCTGGCGAACTCGGGCGTGAAGGGGTCGATGAACTTGCCCCACCAGCCGTCAGAGCCCTCGATGCGCGGACCGCTGGTGTTGAGGCAGGCCGTGTAGGGCGTGCGGCGGAGCAGGTAGACCTTGGAATCGGACCAGTTGGCGACGGTGTTGAGGCCCCACGCATGGATGCGCTGGTGCGCGAGGTTGGCAAACGCCATCTCCCAGTCTTCTCCATATTTGCGCAACAGATTGGCGCGGGCGAAGTCGAACGTTTTGAAAGAGCCCTTGTCTTTGTAGAAGCCATGCGGGGCCCAGCCACTCCAGCCATAGAACTTGGCAAAGGGCGTGTTCTTTTCCGGTAGCCACGCGAAGTAGGGTTCGCGGCCCGTCACGCCGGTGTCCGAACCGGCGTGCACGCAGTCCACGCCATGGGAGAAAAAGAGGCGGCCGTTGGGATCGACCAGCCACCACTTGCCGTTCGCCTTTTCTGTGCGGAAGTGGCCGGTAGCTTTGAGCTGCGGGCCAGAGCTCCAGCCACCCCACGCGTCGCGGTCGGCGGGGCCTGCATTCTCGGTCAGCCACCTGGCTTCGTCCGTTTTGGCCTTCTGCAGCTCCTCTTCGGAGTGGATCTTGCCGGGCCAGTCGACAGGGGCGAATTGGCCGAAGGTGTCCACGAACGGCAGGAAGGTGTCGGTCCGCAGGAGGGTCAGCGGCTTCTCCTCCGCCTCAATCTTGACGATTTCGAAGGCGGCAGGTTCGGTTGGCTGACCGAGAAAAACATGGAGCTCGGCCGTTTTGCGGACGTTGAAGGTGCCGCCGTCGAGGGCGGCCGGGAACCCGCGCATGCCGACCAGTTCGAGCGGCTTGTCGAGCACCCAAGGGGTGAGGCGCAGGTTTGTGGCGATCACACCTTCTTCGCCGGGCTTGAGCGTGATGCTTCCGCCGGGCGAGTGTTCTTTCTGGTTGTGGTTTTTGACGCTCAGGCAGACCGTGAGCGGACGGGTGTCGGCGTTGCGGACCGTGACGCGCAGCGGTCCGTAGGCGGCGAGATCATAGACCCCCGCCTTAAAATAGACGGTGGCGCCCGGCCAGTCGTATTTCGTGCCGGTTGTGACGTGGATGCGCTTCTGTGCGTCGACCGTGATCTCGCTGGCGCTGTTTTTTCTGGCTTCACAGAGATCCGACGGCCACAGGGTCAGGGTTGTCGCCCGAAGACCCATGGCGGTGAGAAGGACCGCGCACAAGACGGCATCGCGCATCATGATTATTCCCCCAATAGGTGTTTGGGCTATGGGTCAACAGAGCCTTAGGCCAAGAGCCCAAACAGTGAATGATTGAAAGAATAAACAATCAGCGGTGAAAGGCAAGGGAAACCGTAAAAGAGGGGCGTTGTTATGGACAAACGGACTTTCCAATAGAAAGGCCGAAGCGTATAGTACAATCATCGTGAATGGGGGAACGAATAATGAACCGTACGACAAGCCGTTTGCTCATTAACGGAATCCTAGGTTTTGTGGCTCTTTCTGTGCTGCGGGCGGAACCTGTTACGCCGAAGGTGGTGGACACGCTCCAGCCCGTCACACTCCGGCAAGCGGAGTTGTCTGGCGAAATCGGACGCCGGATCAGCGATCTCATCTATACGAACTATCTGGCGCTCGACGCCGACAAGGATTTCATCGCGCCGTTCCACACTCGCCCGTTCACCAACGGATATCACTACGTTGGCGTGGGCAAAGTCATCGATGCGGGCAGCTTGTTTGCCGCCTACACGGGGGACCCGAAGGTCGCCGAACGCACGGTCCATTTGATTGAAGGCATCATTGGAACGCGCGATGCCGACGGCTATATCGGCACATTCAAGCCCGAACCGGACGGCCATCAGAACCACTGGAACTGGGCCCTGCACGAGCAGGAGTATCTGTTGCTCGGACTGACCCACAACGCTCTTCTCGGGGAGAACGCAAAGACGCTCAAAGAGGCGCGCACGCTGGCCGATTACGTGATCCGGACGTTTTCGAAAGACACCCATCCCGAACAGATCTGCACAGCCGGACTTCCCGAGGCGTTTCTCGTCCTATATCGGGTCACCGGCGAAAAGCGATATCTGGATTTCGCCGCTAACGCCCGGCACGGTAACAGCGGAGGGGAAATCAAATGCGCGTCGCTGCGGGATTGGCGTCAAACCTTCGAAACTCGGCCCGCACACGTCTATGTGATGCTGGCGCGCTGTTACGCGCAGACGGAGCTTTACCGATTGGACGGCACGCCGTCGCTGATGGACATGTCGAAGTACATGCGCCACGAACTCCTGCGCCCGGGCGGAGGGCTCAACGTGGCCGGGTCGGCATCCGACGGCGAACATTTTTCCTATACCCAGAATGGCGCGGGTTCCATCGGCGAATCGTGCGTGACCGCGTATTTGCTGCGCTGGCTGGACAGCTTGATGCGGCTGGAGGGTGACCTCCGTTACGGCGACCTTATGGAGCGCACCGTCTACAATGCGCTGTTTGCGGCTCAGGATCCCGCCGGACGGAAGCTCCGGTATTTCACCTCGCTGACCGGCCCTCGCGCCTATTACGGCCAGGACGGCTTCTGCTGTCCTGGCAACTTCCGCCGCATCATGGCGGAATTGCCCCAGAAAGTTTACTATCGGTCGACAGACGGCGCGTTGGCGGTCAACCTGTTCACGCCCTCGAAGGTCACGGTGCCGGTCTCTACCGATGCGACCGTTACGCTCGCACAAGAAACAGACTATCCGAATACCGGGCACGTGCTGTTTCGCGTAACACCGTCGAAAGAGGCGGCCTTCGTGCTACGCTTGCGCATCCCTCGGTGGTGCCGCACCGCGACCGTCGCGGTCAACAACGAATCGCCTGCGGCTGTCGCTCCAGGCGCAAAGGCCTTCGAGCTGCGCCGCACGTGGAAGGCCGGCGACAGGGTGACGCTGGAGATGCCGATGGCCTGGCGGTTCATTAGGGGACATCAGCTTCAGGAGGGCAAAGCGGTCCTGTTGCGCGGTCCTGTCGTATACGGTTTGGGAACCGCTCAGAATGCGGACGTCCTCAAGAAATACCCGAACTTTTCTGGTGTGGTCGTCGACCCGACCTCGCTCGGCGAACCTCAGCCCGATGCGTCGATCCGGCCCGACGGGCGAAGCGTTCGTGCCCGTGCGAAAGTCGAGGCCATCGGCGCTCCGGAGGTCCCGCTGACCTTCACGGAGTTTATCGATCCCACAGAAATCATGACCTATGTCCACCTGCTTGACCTCGGCAAGACCGAGGAGGACGAGCTGGTGTCGGACTGCTTCAGGTCAGACGGGGAGCGCTGAGTGAACGCGCTCTATGCGTTTTCGCTGAATGGACTTGCGTGAAAAGGCGCTTGCCCACAAGCGGGCGATGCGCGATGATTCAAGAAAGTAACAGTTGCGAGCCGCATCCCATGTGCGGCAGCGCGGGAGGAACCAGAAAGGAAGAGCTTGCTATGTGTCGCACGTTGATGCTGTCGTTCGGAGTTTGTTTGGCGGGGAGTTTGCTTTTGGCGCAAGAGCAGCCCAAGACGCGGGTTGAACATCCGAGAGAGGCGACGGAGTGGATCGTCTCGTACGCCTACAACGCCAACGACACAAAGCTGCCGCGCGTTCTTTTGGTCGGCGATTCGATCTGTAATGCGTACAGCGGAGACGTCTGCAAAGAACTCGCGGGGACGGTATCGGTCACCTTCTTTGCGACCTCGAAGTGCGTGTGCGACAAGAGCTATCTGCGCTCGCTCGCCTTCTTTCTCGACGAAAGCGACTACGCGGTGATCCACTTCAATAACGGGCTCCACAGTCTGGCGAGCGACCGGCAGGATTGGGAGACCTGTCTCCGCGCCGCGATCAAGCTGATCAAGGCGAAGGGCAAGGGAGCGAAGATCATCTGGGCGAGTTCCACGCCGCTCAAAGATCCGGCGCTCACTGCGAAGGCCAAAGAGTTGAACGCCATTGCGGCGCGCGTGATGACGGAAGAGGGCATCCCCACTGATGATCTCTTTGCGCTGATGGATCCCTTGGACCGTGAGGCTAATTGGGGCGACACCTTCCATTTCAAAGGCGATGCCAAAAAAATGCAGGCCAAAGCCGTTGGCGACTGCGTTCGCAAAGCTCTGGGCGCGGGCAAGGCGTCGGCTGCGGACGCGGCTGCCGCCCTGAAAGCGGCTACTACCGCAACCGGACCCGACGGCAAACTGGATGCCGCGAAAAAATAGGACAGCCTGCCGGTGTCAGTCTTTTTTCTGACTTGGGAACGGCGTTTCGCCGATGCAATAAAAATCGCCCAGCGTTCTCAGATAGATGCGGCCTTCCAGAATCACCGGCGTGGCGAATACGCCGGAGGGTAGTTCATTGGTCACGATTGTGCCGGCTGTGCGCCCCGCCTGCACGAGATACCCTTTGCCCTTGCGGTCGAACAGGTAGAGCGAATTTCCAGCCAGCGTCGGCGATGAATAGAACGGGGTCTTGAAGTCCTGTTCCCAGAGTACCTTTCCGTCTTTCGCATTGTAACAGCGCATCAGCCCCTGGTCGGCGACCGCATACAGGAGTCCGTCGTGTAAGACGGGCGACGGAACATAACCCACCTTGGCATCGCTGGTCCATGTCAAATGGCTTTTCGTTACATCGCCCTTGCCGTCGGCGCGGACGGCGATGAACAGTCGTCCCGGATACCCACCCGTCGCATAGACTGTATCACTGTCGATGACCGGCGTGGCCACGCAGGTCCTCGCGGGGCCGCTGCACTCCCACAGCACTTCGCCAGTTTCGGGATCATAGCCGCGCGTGCTCGTGCCGCCGATCAGCAACAACTGGTCGCGCCCCGCCACGTGCCTCACCTGGGCGGGGGCGTAGCTCTCGACGACGGCGCGGATGGCCTTGCGCCACACCACGTCGCCGGACTCCCGGTGCAGAGCGGTCAGGTAACAGCCCTTGGGCCCTTCGACAGGCACGATGACGGCCGACTTGTAGAACGTCAGCGAAGACGAATAGCCCTGGATCGTATTGTACGGAGCGATGGTCTTATTCCAGAGAACCTTGCCGTCAAGGCCGACCGCCACGGCGAGAATCGAGGTGTTGCTCTGAACCGGCACGAACACGCGGTCGCCGTCACAGGCGGGGGTGGCGGAGGCCAGCGCGTTGTCTGGATGCATGCGCGGGGTCGGTCCCTTATAAATTTCGGTTTGCCACACCGTCTTGCCCGTGGCGCGCTCCAAGCAGAAGAGCCACACCGTGCTCTGCGCGGGTGTCTTTTCTCCGGAAGTGATGTAAATCCGGTCGTTGAAAATGCACGGCGAGGAGTGCCCCACACCTGGCACCCGCACGCGCCACAGAATATTCGAGTCCGCTCTCCACGCCACCGGCGGATTCTGTCCAGCAGGCGCAATGTTGTCGAGGTTCGGTCCGCGCCACCACGGCCAATCAGCGGAAGTCACCTTAATCGGCGGCAGCGTGTCCCATCCCGCTTTCGGTGTGATATCGGGGAGTGTGCCCTCCTGCGCAACCGCCGTCAGCACCAGCGTCAGGCCCAGCACGATTCCACATTCTATTCTCACGTTCGAATCCTTCTCGTAACTACGATCAGCGGAAAACAGCGTATACCGACATCCGCTAGGTCGTCCAGCGGCAAATTATGTTTAACGCCCATGACCCGATCCTGCTAGACTGTCCGCCAGTATTGAAATAGGCCGATCCGGGAGTAAGAACAAACTGGGGGAATGATGCGCATGCGTTACGGAGAAGCGTTTGTTGCCAGTCTCTTGTTTTTTGGATTTTTTACGGGCGGAGGAGAGGCGCTCTCTGCGGAAACGGGTGGAACTCCGCTTGTCACCTTGCATCTTTCTTTCGAAACGAACAACTGGGTGCAGTCGGCCGCCGGATGCGCCGACTGTTTCAGCGCCGCGGCACAAACCGTTCCGGGCCACGCCGGCGTCGGCGCGCTCATCGAGAACGTCGCCCAGTCCGCGGTGGTCGAAGCGCCGTATAATCTGAGCAAAGCCCGAGGCTCGCTCACGCTCTGGTACAAACCAACTGTCTCAAGAGAAAAGAAGGCATACTTTCCTCTCTTCTGGTGCGGCGAAAACAACGGCGTGGGCGGCAATTCATTTTGGCTGTGGTTGTATGAGAAGACGCTGCGCTTCGACGTGCGCGATCCGCAGGACCGCTACTGCACCGCCTCGGCCGCCGACTGGAAGGAGGGCCAGTGGGTCCATATCGCCGCGGTGTGGGACTGCGAGAAAGGCCTCTCGCTCTGGGTCAACGGCCAGAAGCGTGCCGAACGCGAGACCACGTGGAAGCCCGCCGCGCTCTCGCCCCTGCTGATCGGCACGGGCAACGCTCCGTGCGAGGGCCGCGCGGCAGGCGGCGCGCTCGACGAGCTGAAAGTTTTCGACCGACCGCTGACCTCCGAGCAAATCCAGGCGGACTTCGCCGGCCACTTGTCGCTGACCCCCGCGCCGGTCGCCACACCCGAACAGCTCGCCGCGCTCCGCAAAGCGCCGCCTCCGCGCGAGCGCGAGCCGCTCGAAACGCTCTTCCACCTCGATTTTGACCAAGGCTTTGCCGCTGCCGAAGCGCGCGGCTCGAAGGAACCCACCAACGCGAACCGGCCCACCCTTGTGCCGGGCATCTCCGGCCAGGCTGCCCAGTTCGCAGCGCGCCAGTCGCTCCGCTACGCCGAAGACAAAAATCTGCGGAAGGCGTGTGGCGCAATTTCTGCCTGGGTTCAGATGCCGTCCGACGGGTGTGACGTCAAGGACTGGCTTCACCTTTTCCGCGAGGAGGGTCCGAACAATGCGGGGAGCAATGCGCTCTGGCTGTGGTTCTACCCTCAGAACGGCCTGCGGTGGGACCCGCGCGATCCGGCCGACAGCCACACCGTGCTGGGCGCGTCGGCCGCGTGGAAGAAGGGCGCGTGGCACCACGTGATCGCGTGCTGGGACGCGTGCCGCGGCACCGCCGTCTACCTTGACGGCAAACTGCGCTCCTTCGGCAGTTCCGGAGATGGCGGCAAGAAGTTCATTCCGATCTCCTGGGACCCCATTGCCTATCCCGCCTTCATTGTTGGCGCCGACGCTGTGGAAGGCCACCGCCCGTGGCAGGGCGCCATCGACGAATTCAAAATCTTCAGCCGACCGCTGACCGTCGAGGAGGCTCGCGCGGAGTATGGCCGCTTCTGCGCCGTGCCCGTCGAGGCCACGGCGCTCGACCCGTATCTGTGGGCCGGCGAACGCCAGACGCTGACGCTGTCGCTCGAAAACCTGAAGGGCGCGGCTCTCCGCGCGAACGTCCGCTACGCGGTGAAAAACGCAGCGGGCACCGCTGTGGCGCAGGGCGACCTCGGTCAGCAGATGATCGCGGACGACAAACCCCAGCACATTTTGCTGAACCTGACGCTGCCCGAGAAGGGCACCTATGCGCTGACTGTGACGGTCGGTACTGACGCGGGCTCGCGGACGTTCGCGAGCGACATCACTGCGCTGAACCGCACCGAACCGGCGCGGGATGCGGAGCGTGCGCTGGTCACGGTGGCCGAGGTGGACGCGGCCGCGCTCACGAGCGTGATCGAATCCGCGCCGTCGAAGGTGGTCGATTCGCCGCTGGGCGCATACCGCGAGGCGGGAACGCAACGCACGGACCGCTTCGCGCTGACCTTCAAAATCAAGGAACCGAATGTGCCGCACGTGGCGGTCGTGACTTATCCCGACGACAAGTCGCGCACCATGGAAGTGATGCTTCAACCGCTAGACGTTCATAACGACTATCAGGCGCAGACCGGCGTGTTCACCGGCGACGAGTATCCGCTCTCGCACGCGATGCAGGAGCAGAAGATCGTCTTCTGGCCGCAGTGTGAGAATATGAGCTTCATCTTCATGACGGCAGAGACGGACCGTCCCGCCGCCGTCAAAAGCCTGAAGGTTTACAAGCTTGAAGGCGGATTTCCGCGACTCGCCGTCAAGCCGTTCGTTGGCAGCGTGCCGGCGCGCGAGATCGGTCTCTACCACGAGGACCCGGTCTTCGCCGACTGCTACGGCTCGCTGCCGGGCCACCCCGACATGCACTTCCTTCCGCAGTTTGAAACGGTGATCGACCGGATGCTCGACTATCACCAGTCGTTCGGCATGAACACGGTGCACTATCCCATCTCATGGTACCACGGCCCGCTCTTCGGCTCCGAAGCCGAGCCTCTGACCGACTTCGGCGGCCGGCCGCACCCCGCGGGCTACCCGAAGTACCTGATGCGCCGCTTGGCCGCGCGCGGCATGACCTTCAACGGCTGGCTGCACCTGCACCAGATCGACAGCCTCCTGCCCTACACCATCACCGACGATGACCGCGTACGCAACGGCGAGGAGACCGTCATCAACATGCGCTTCGACAACCGGCTCTTTTTCCGCGCGTGGCACGGGCGTGACCCCGTCTATAACCCGCTCGACCCGCACGTGCAGGAGGCGGTCAAGCGCCAGTTCGCGGAGATCGTGGCGCGCTACGGAGACGAGCCGGCTCTGAACGGACTCACGCTGAACACGGTGCGTCACTCGCTCTTCGCCTTCGGCTCGCTCGATTCGGGCTACAACGACGTGAACCTCGTTCGCTTCCAGAGCGAGACGGGCATCCTCATCCCCGCGGACCGCAAGGACCGCTTCCGCTTCGCCAAGAGCTACCAGTGGCTGATGGCCAACGCCAAGGAGCCGTGGATTCAGTGGCGCTGCCACAAGCTGCATGACTATTACAAAGAGCTGGCGGGCATTCTGCGCGCCCAACGCAAAGACCTCACACTCGGCGTGGTGATTTTCGCCGCCGAGGACGGCAAGGCCACGGCCGATTACCTCGACGCCACGCAGCGTCCGCTGGAATGGGCGCGCGAACAGGGCATAGACCCCACGCTCTACACGAGCGATCCAGAGATCGTTTTCCGCTACTCCATGGTGCCCGCCGATCTGCGCTGGCGGAGGGGCCACGGCGCAACCGAGCCCGAAGTCTACGCCGTGCGCACGGTCGATTCCGCGCCGGAAATCGTCGTGCCGATCGCCCTCACACCCTCCGCCAGCGTCAACATGCACGACCGCTATTTCGAGAATGACGTCGCGCAGAAAGCGCCGCTGAAGGGCCTTTCGAGCAAAACCTCCGAGTGCGCGTGGCGCGTTTCGGCGCTGAACGGCAACTCCTACCACGGCCTGGAGAACCACGTGTTCGCGCTGAACAACCTCGATGCGCTGACGATCACCAAGGGCGGGTTCCTTGTCGGCACGTTCGGGATCGAAGACAAGATCGGCCGCTTCGCCAAGGCGTATCGCGCGTTGCCGGCCGTGAAGTTCGACGACGTTGCCGGACTGGCCGATCCCGTGCGCGTGCGCCAGAAGGTCGTGGACGGCGGCAATTTCTTCTATGTGCTGAACCGGTTGCCCTATCCCGTGGACGTTGAAATTCGTTTGGAGGGTGAGGAAGCGGTCGATCTCGTGAGCGGAGAGAACGCTTCCCATGGCAAACTATCGCTCAAGCTCCGTCCCTATGATCTGCGCACATTCCGTCAATCCGACGCGAAGAGCAAAGTCACTGGCGGATCGGCAACCGTTCCTGCAGAGCTGTCGGCGGAACTCGCGAAGGGCGTGGAAACGGCTGACGCCCGGTTCCGTGAAAAGACGTCCAAAGGCGCAGACTTCGCCGCCGTGAAACCGTATCTGGAGAAGGCGCAAAAGTGTCTCGCCGACAAACAGTATGCCCGCCTCTATTTCCTCTTTCAGGAAGGATGGTTGCAGAAGCTTAAGTGACGCCGCCCGACAGATAACGCTTGTCCGCAAAAGGGCCATCCCAAAATACGCCAAACACACAACCACGCAAAATGTAATCGTTTGCCGACTGGGAGCGAGGGTGCCCCCGCCCGCGGCACGAAGTCTGCGCAAAAGCGGACGCGCAGCCAAGCGTGGAACGGCAGGCTGCCGCCTAGCCTGTAGCCACCTTTTCGCGGGCGAGGGTGTCCGTGCTCCCAGTCCAGCGTCAGCTTTCACCTGAAAGGCGCCCTCTTCGCATACCTCCGTCGCCAAGCCCCCGACACCACGCAAAATCCAGATTGACCAATCCCTGACAAGGGGATTACAATCGTTTCTTTAATAATCGTTGACTTTGATGAAAGCCTGACAAGGAGTGACTTAATGAATAAAAAATGTTCTGACCTTTTTCGTCTCATGGTTCTCGTGGCGTGCAGTTGGGGAGGGTTTTTACACGCTGCCGATCGGAACTGGAATACGGGAGCTAATGCGCAGTGGACCAACGCCGCCACCTGGGTGGAAGGCGCGGTGCCGACCGCTGATGACAACGTATCTCTCAACAACAGCAACACCATCACAGTTGCCACTGGAGTAACCGCCTTTGCGAATACGGTTGCCTTAAGTAATGTTATCGCCAATACGTACCAAACCCTTGTTATCGCCAATGGCGGCAGCTTGACGGTCAGCGGCGCGGTCACCGATCCCGGTGCGGGCATAGCCGATATCAAAGTGAACAATGCCAGCGCGGCTAACGCCGCAAGCGTTCTTACAGCCTCGTCGCTGGCGTGCCGTGAATTTTCTATTCCTGTCGATGCCTCTGGGCCCCAATACCTCACGACGGGGTTCGACATGACCCTCTCTTCTTGGATCAACGTGAATTACGGGAATATCGCTTACGGCCATACGTATCGGCAGACAAACGGAACGATCACCATCCCCAATGGCGGCTACGGGATCGTCTTGATGGATGCGACCGCAAAACCGGCTGCGAATTCCTTCGGCCGCTACATTCTGGACGGAGGGACGCTGAAGTCCGACCGTATTGGGGTGGCCGATGATAACGGAAACAACGGAGCTGACCGCTATGCCGGCACCGGAATATTTGAGTTCAACAACGGCACGGTCCAAACCCGTACGGCCATCGACGCGGTCTGGTTCCGAAACGGCTATGCCTTGGAGAACTTCAACGGCAGCGGCACCAGGGATACCCAGTACAACACCAGCAAGCCGACCACCGTCCAGTTGGCGCAAAGCGGAACCCACACGTTTTACGCCGACGGCTCCGGCAATAAAATAATCATCTCGCCCTCGGCCCAGGTTGTCAACAAGCCGGGCGAAGCGGGCACCCTTCTCAAGATTGGCGCGGGCGATCTGGTCTTCATGGGCGGCGGGCTGGCGGCGACCAACTCGTGGACGGGTGATACGACGGTGACCAACGGGCGCGTTCAAGTGGACTACAGCTTGGTCGCCGGAGCGCCGGGCAGCCTCGCCCTCAACAACGCCTACAGCCCCGGCTCCAAGCTGATCCTCAACGGAGGCGGTTTCGATCTCACCGGCCGCAACAACGCGACGAACAGCACCTTCAACGGGCTGACGTTCAATGCCGGAACGCTTTACCTGACGGTGGGCTCCACCGCGGGTATGGTCGTCGGTCAGGCCGTTTCGAACGCCTACCTTCCGTCAGGCTCTTACATCCGCAGCGTCAGCAGCGGCACAACAGTTCAACTGAATGCGATGAGCACGAGCACGACCAATGTGACCGGACAAACCTTCACCTTTGCTGCGGCGAATTTCACCAGCGAACAAACGGTCAGCAACGTCGCACTGCAGGTTGCCTCTTCGACCGCCAGCGTGAATCCTGCGGGGACGAGTACGGTGCTCACCTTTGTTAATGTGAGTGGCGCTGGCGGGCTGACGAAGTCCGGCACGGGCACGCTCAAATTGACTGGAGCTATCGCCTTTGACGGAAAGATCAACATCTACACGGGCTTGCTGGACTTTGCAAGCAGTGCCAATATCACACTGACTAATGCGATTACGGGTTCCGGCACGTTCCGGCAGTCGGGCGCGGGAACCACGCTCGTCTATGCGGCAGCGCAAAGTCTCGACACCTTCAGCGGGAACGTGATAGTCGACGGCGGCACGTTGGCGCAGAGCACGGGGACCGCGTACCAAAGGCGCGGATTGTCTTCTGCGGCGAGCTTCACCGTCAACAGCGGAGGAACCCTTCTGGTAGCGCGGGACTCGATGAACGACTCTGCGACGTACAGCCTGAACGGCGGAACCATGAAAACGACCAGCGGTTACCAAACCCTAGGTCCTCTCTATTTGAACGGCGGAACAATCGTGACCGGCCCTGGTTCCGGAGGTCCTTATCAAGCCTTCGCGCTCAGCGGCGACGTGGCCGTGACCGGTGCGGTACCCTCCGTGATTCTGGCCGGAGCCGGATCGAATAATGGCATTCATTTGACATTTAACCAGTCAACAACCAATTCGATGCGGGTATTCCGCGTCGAAGATGTGACCGGTAACTCGACAGAAGATCTGACGGTGAAGGCGAACCTCGTGGACAGCTCACATCAAAATCAACCCGCTGGACTGATCAAGACGGGCGCCGGAACCTTCCTGATCACCGACGGAATCAACACCTACAGCGGTGCGACGATTGTCAGCAATGGCACGCTGCTGGTGAGCGGAGGCATCAGCAACTCGGCCGTCACTGTTGTTTCCGGTGCCGCCTTTGGAGCGGCAAGCACGAATCTTGCGCGCGTCGCCTCGCTGACGCTGAACGAGGGGTCGAAGGCGGTTTGGAAGTACGACGGCAACGCCAAGACCGCGGGCCGCATTGTGGTGACTGGCCTGCTGACGCTCCCCTCCGTGGCCACGCTCGACGGCAGCGGAACAGGCTTCCTCTACTCAGGACAAGTGCTCTTCTCGGCTGGATCGGTCTCCGGTGCGACGGATCTGAGCGGCTGGACAATCAGCGGTGCGCCACGCGGATCCCGTGCGGTTCTGGTCGGAAAGCAAGTGATTCTCCAAGTGAATCGCGGAACGTTGATAAAAGTTCTGTAACGATGCACACCCGGCTGATTTCACATCTGGTCTGTTTGGGGCTGGCTCCCTTTCTCTCGGGCTGCTCCGTCTTCGGCTTTGCTTCCGAGAGATCGGTTCCGCCCGGTGCGGCTGCGCTCGGATTTACGAAGTGTATCATCGACGAGCGACCGTCCGTCGCCGACATCGCGCCCGGCAAGAACGGCGCGTACAAATGGTTCAGCGGCCAATGGTACTCGTCCAAACCGCCGTCGCTTGACCACTACCGGATGGCCGACGGCGCGCTTGCGCTGAAGCTCGACGGCGACCTGGTCAGCGCGCCCCGCGACTTCGCAGCGCCGGGCCGTCTGCCCTCGCTGCCGGGCGACAAGGGTTTCTACGTCGAGTTCGACGTGCGGCTGTCGGACAATGACCCCGACCACTGGCCAGCGGTCTGGCTGATGCCTATCGAGCACAGCGGCAAACAGGCAGATCACTATGAAGGCGACCCGAAAGGTTTTGAGCGCTGGATGGAACTGGATGTGGATGAGGGCGGCTTCGGCCCTGGACTGGCCGGCACCGTCCACAACTGGACGGATGTTTATCCGCACTACAAGCACATCCAGAACCCGAACAACGTACCCAAGGTTCCTCTCGACCGCAGCCAGTGGCACACCTTCGGTGCAAGCTACGATCCAACGACGAAAACGGCCACTTGGTGGGTGGACGGCGTGCGGCAGATGGGCGCCACGTCGCCCTATGTGCCGGACATCGCGGCCAAGCAGCATTTCTATCTGATCCTCAGCGCGCAGAGCCACGGCAAGAAGACGGAGCACCTGATGTTCGTCCGCGGTGTCCGCGCCTATGTTCCGCCGACCTCGCCGCTGCCGGCAACACGGTGATCATGGTGTGGGAGATTGACGGGCTGTCCCGTGCCGTGTCTTACACCCTGGCAAGACATTTTCACACTTCATGAAGTGTGAAAACAGGGTTTACCGGCGCTCAGTTTCGCCGGTTTGGGCAACGGTCATGCCGTAGAAGGCGTTCAGCCCTTCACAGCCTGTGACTCCAACATAGAGCGTCGACGGCAAGGATTCTTCGACGTAGCCGAACGTGTGTCCGTCGATCTTGATGCTCATCAACCGGCCCTTGATCTCGACTTCCAGTGTGTAGCGCGTGTTCGGCTTAAGCGGGAAGTTGACGAAGGCAGCTTTTTTGTAGGAAGGTTTGCCGTTTGCGAAAGAATGATGCCAGACATTCACTCCTTCGTTGTAGACGCAGATTTCGAAGTGCTCACGGTATTCCGGTCTGCCGGCAGCGTCCTTGCCAAGCTCCGGTGCCAACACAAGGAGAGGTGCCATGCGATATGTGAACGCCATGTTGACCGCAACATGCAGGTCGCCCGTGAAAGGCTTGGCGTAGACCATACTCGTGTAGGTGTCATGGGCGCGCTTGCCCTGCAGATCCTCGGGTGAGACGCCGGCGGGCACGTCATTCTGAACGTGGTCTTCCTTTTGCACCCATGTGCCGAAGTGCTCCATGCGCGGGCTTTTGACAAGGATCCATTCGTCCGGCCTCCACCCCTCCGGAGTGAATTTCCACGACAGGGACTCGGCCTGTACAGGCCGTGCGAGCGCCAGCAGGCAGAACGCCAACAGAACGATTGCAGAGCGTGCCATAAGAACGGTCTTTCGGGATACAGGCATCACATCACAGGTCCACATTTCAACAGTCTACGATCTGCGCGGGCTCGGTGTCCACTTTTCCTTCTCCGGAATCAACCCCTGTCGAAAAACAGTTAGCGCCTCGAAGGAACCTGTGGAATAAAGAAAAGGGCGCGCCCGGTGAGGGGCGCGCCACAGGAGAGGAGACTGAGTATATATACTATCCGAGAATCGTCTTCAGGTCTTCGTCGGCCGTCTTGATCGGGGTGAGGCCGAACTTCTCGACGAGCACGTTCAGCACGGTCGGCGAGATGAAGGCTGGCAGGCTTGGCCCGATGCGGATGTTCTTGATGCCGAGCGCGAGCAGCGTGAGCAGGATGCAGACAGCTTTCTGCTCATACCAAGAGAGGATCAGCGTGAGCGGGAGGTCGTTGACGCCGCAGTTGAAGACCTGCGACAGCGCGACGGCCACTTTGATCGCCGAGTAGGCGTCGTTGCACTGGCCCATGTCGAGCAGGCGAGGGATGCCGCCGATGTCACCCAGCTTGGCCTGCAGGTGGTTGAAGCGGAACTTGCCGCAGGCGAGGGTGAGGATCAGCGTGTCTTTCGGCGCCTTCTCCACGAACTCCGTGTAGTAGTCGCGGCCGAGCTTCGCGCCGTCGCAACCGCCCACGAGGAAGATGTGCTTGACCGCGCCGGACTTGACCGCCGCGACCACTTTGTCGGCCACGGACAGGACGGCGGCGTGGCCGAAACCGGTCAGCAGCGGCTCGCCCGCAACGTCCTGTGTCCAGCCGCCGAGCTGGATCGCCTGGGCGATCAGGGCGGAGAAGTCTTTCTTGCCGTCCGCATCCGCGGCGATGTGTTTGACGCCGGGCCAGCCGACTTCCGCCGTGGTGTACAGGTTGCCCACATAGGAGGGTTTGGGCGGCATGATGCAGTTCGTGGTGTAGAGCACGACGCCGGGGAGGTTGTCGAACTCCTTCTGCTGGTTCTGCCACGCGGTGCCGAAGTTGCCCTTGAGCTGCGGGTACTTCTTGAGTTCCGGATAGGCGTGCGCGGGCAGCATCTCGCCATGGGTGTAGATGTTGACACCTTTGCCGACGGTCTGCTCAAGGAGCGCTTTAAGGTCGTGGAGGTCGTGACCGGTAATGACGATGAAGGGGCCCTTCTCTCGCGACGTCGGAACAGGTGTCGGAACCGGATTGCCGTAAGCGCCGGTGTTGGCGGCGTCGAGCAGCGCCATGCACTTCAGGTTGATGTTGCCGAACTCGAGGATCAGGCCGAGCCACTCTTCGACGCTGTGGTCATCGCCGAGGGCCTTCATGCCTTTCACGAACCAGCCCGAAACCTCCGGGTCGGTCTTGCCGAGCACACGGGCGTGATGGGCGTAGGCTGCCATGCCGCGCAGGCCGAAAAGCAGAGTGGAGCGCAGGGAGACGATGTCCGAGTTGCCGTGGAAAAGGCCGTCTGGATTGTAAGCGGGTGCGCCGCCGTATTTCTCGACGCCGCGCAGGATGCGGTCGCGCATGGCGGTGAGGACGGTGTCATCGAAGTTCACGTTGGTTACGGTCATGAAGAGCGCGTCCATAAAGAGCGCCTCGCACTTCGTGCAGGCGGGCTTATCGCTCGCCGCACGCGCCATCGTGATGAGGGCGGCGGTAATCTCGTCTTGAAGCCGGGCAGACTCGGGCTTCTTGCCGCAGACGCCGCCCCGGGTACAGCCTTTGCCGCCCGCCGTTTGCTCGCATTGGAAACAGAACATGTCGCTCATGGGTTTATTCCTTGTTGGGTTGTTTAGTGATAAAAGGCCAGTCACCACCAAGACACAGAGGGCACGAAGGTCACCAAGATTGAGTCGAGATCTTTGTGCCCTTGGGGACTTGGCGGTGAGGCGTTGTCATTCATCGAGAATCGTGCCATCGGTCGAGATTGTGACCACGTGCCACGGGATCATCTTGCCGCTGGCGAGCAGCGCCTGCCTGGTCGCATTGGCGATGCCCGCGCAGCAGGGAACCTCCATGCGAAGCACCGTGACGCTGCGGATGTCGTTAGCCTTCAAAATCGCGGTCAGTTTCTCCGAGTAGTCGCCCTCGTCCAGCTTGGGGCAGCCGATCAGCGTGACCTTGTTGGTTATGAAGCGGCGATGGAAGTCGGCATAGGCGAAGGCGGTGCAGTCAGCGGCGATCAGCAGGGCGGCGTTCTTGAGGTAAGGCGCGTTGACTGAGACGAGTTTGATCTGCACCGGCCAGTTGACGAGCGCCGAAGCTGGGGCCGCCGGCGGCTCGCCTGCCTCGGATGTCGCTGCCACGGGCTGTCTGGCGATGGTCTTGGCCATCTGTCCGGGGCAGCCGCAGGCCAAAGGCGGCGGGGTTGAGGACGTCTCACGTGCAGGCGCTGAGAATGTGGGGTGGCGGGCTTTCTCAGCGGCCTGTTTGGCGGCAACGGCGGCCTCGTCGAAGGCCTCGGCTTCGCGCTCGACGATCTTGATCGCGCCGGTGGGGCATTCGGGCAGGCAGGCGCCGAGTCCGTCGCAGTAGCTGTCCGAAACCAGCTGGGCCTTGCCGCCTACGAGCTGTAGGGCTCCTTCGTGGCAGGCGCTGACGCAGAGGCCGCAGCCGTTGCAGAGGTTGGCGTCGATGGTGATGATGTTGCGTTTCATGTGGTGGTGTCCTCCCAATCAGGCTTGGGCTGTTCTATTTTTCTTCAGCGAGCGCACAACGCTGGCGAGTGTAACGGTCTTTAACAGTTTGACTAGCCGCTGATTCTCCTTGGCCATGAGTTTGCCGAGGGCGCAGCCGTCGCCGTTGCAGATGTTGTGCTTCAGCAGGCACCCCTTGTACGTGGGAGTGCCGCCCGCGGCGACGTAGATCTCCAAGAGGGAGATTCTGTTCGCCGGCCGAGCCAGCTTCGCGCCTCCTGCAGGGCCGCGCTCCGTTTCCAAGATGCCCGCCCGGACGAGCTGTTGCACGACCTTCGCGAAGTGGTGGGGCGAGAACCCAATCTCTTTGGAGATCGTGCGGGCAGAGCGGAACTGTTCCGCATCGTCCGCAAGACACGCGCAGGTGTGCAGCGCGATCGACATCGCCTCCGAGATATTCAAAAGTCCTAGCATCGCAGAAACCCTTTCTTGCGCTGAATTCGGTATTAAGTTACCAAATTACTTAAACCGTGTCAACAGGGCGGCTGGGATTTTTTTTGTATAGTGAAATCGGAGGGTGTATAGTGGCGTTCAATGACTGGGGGCTGACGCGCGAGGACCTCCAAGGGAATGAAGCTGGGGATAGAAAATGGGAAAGCTGATTATCTGCGTTGGCACTCTGTTCTGTGCGCTCGGTTTGTCCGTGTTGGCGGAGTCGGAAGCGCCGGTTCCGCCAGTCGATAAACCCGGGTGGCGGCTGACGTTTCAGGACGAATTTGAGCGACCGCAGTTGAACGACATGTACTGGTTCTCCGGCTATCGGTTGGGCCGCAAGGAATGGTTCAAACGGATCGGAAAAGAAAGCAGATGGATGGATCCGAACGCCTGCACGGTGATCGAGGACGGCGTTCTTAAGCTGCGAATCGGTGAGAAGCTGCCGTTCCGCACGAACAAGGTGATGCGGTGTGTCAGCTCCATCCAAACTTCCGATCACCGGTTCGGCGCGACCATGAAGGAGTGTCAAATCCTCGACAAGTTCGCGCAGAAATACGGCTGGTTCGAAATCCGCTGCCGCATGCCACGCGGGTCGGGACTGCACAGCGCTTTCTGGCTGCTGCAGCACGACCCCTCCAAGCAGGAATATGCCGAAGACGGACGGCGCCGCGAGGTGGGAGAGGGGGTTGTGGAGATCGACATCTTCGAACAGCTCGGAAAAAAGGTTGATGCGCGCCTGATCGACTTCAATGTGCATTTTACCAAGGATGGAGCAGGCGAATACAAAATGGATTTCGACCCTTCCGCAGAGTTCCATGTATGGGCGCTCGAGTGGCAGGAGGGCAAATTGGACTGGTACCTGGACGGACGAAAAATCCGCACCTATGCCGGGCCGACGCCACAGGAGAAGATGTTCATCTTGCTGGGTCTCTATCAAGGCGCGGTGCCGGAGTGGGTTGGCCCGACCGATCCGGGTATGCCTTATCCGCGTGATTTCGAGATCGACTACGTTCGCGTCTATGCGCGATAACGGTCATTCGCTCTGGGTCAGAGCGATGAGCAGTGGAGATGCCGTATGCGGTGGAGTCAATTGCAGCGCCTCATCTATTCGCTCTGGTGCGACGATATCCGGTTGCAAATTCATTGCGCGGGATATCCGTTGTCCGGTTCTGAAAGTGTCGGAAGGTATTGGATCACGCTGGGCAAGGAGATCATATGGGATGTTCCGAAAGACTTTCCGGAGGAGTGCGCGAAGGGGACGTACAACACGGTTGCCTCCGAAATTACAAGGGTGATCCGCGCATACTTAGACCTGCCCAGAGGCGAAGTGATGACGAAGGTGTTTGCAGATGACCGCTGGGGACTGATCGACATTTTTCGTGCCGCAGACCGCCGTCTGGGCACAAAGAGACTGGCTGCGCTTGCACAAAGCAACCTTGCCGCTCCGGCCGCAAAGGTGCTTCAGGCGCGACTGAGTAAGGCGCGGCACGCATAATTCAGGTCGAACAAGGATCGCATGTTTCGGATAGGCATTTTCATAATCAGCGGCCTGTTTCTGAGCGGTGCGGCTGAGGCGCTCGGTGAATCCCGGATAGACTGGCAGCCGCTGTCGCTGAGGTTGATCGACAGGGGCGGGGTTTACGGCCGCATGCTCCGGTTGCCGGACGGGTCGCTGTTTTTTGTCTGCGAGCGGGGCGGCACAATACGTGCGAGGCAGAGCCGCGATGTGGGCTGGACGTGGACGGACGCGCAGGAGGTCGCCCGGTGGCAGGACGGCAGTCTGGCCAATCCGGAACTGCTGTCCTTGCCCGACGGTACGCTCTTGTGTTTTCACAACCGCCGGCCCCGAAAGGAGGCGAAAGCGCCGTATGCCATTGCGGTGTCGCGGCTGGAGAAAGGGGCGTCAGCGTGGTCGGCCCCGGCAGTGGTCTACGAAGCGGGAAGCGAACGCGGCAGTGGCTGTTGGGAACCTGCCGCCGTTCAGTTGCCGTCGGGCGAGATTCAGCTCTTTTTCGCCAACGAGTCGCCTTACCTCAAAAGCCAGGAGCAGGAGATCACGTTGATGCGCTCTTCGGACGGCGGCCGCGTGTGGGGAGCGCCCGAGCGAGTGGGCTTTCGGGCCGGACACCGCGACGGCATGCCGGTTCCGCTTCGTTTGAATGACGGCGCCGGCATCGCCGTGGCGATTGAGGACAACGGCTTCGAGGGAGCGTTCAAACCGGTGATTCTCTTTACGACTCTGGCGGATTCGTGGCATTCCGGCACAGTGATCGGACAACATCCCGGGCGGTGGGGTGCGCTCACCGTACCGTTGCCTGCGCAGACCTATGCGGGAGCTCCCTACCTGCGGCAGATGGCAGCCGGCGCGACGGTGCTCTCGTTTCAGATGAGCGACGACGGAGAGATGGCCCACAGCCGGACCGCGGTCTGTATGGGGGACATCCAAGCGCGCGGTTTCGGGACCATCACCTGCCCCTTTCCTGAGACCCCGGGGGCCTCTCAGCTGTGGGCCTCTGTGTGTGTGAAAGATGAGCGGACAGTGACGGTGCTGGCGACAGTCACGGTGAACGGGGTTCGGGGCGTCTGGAGTGTGGATGGCCACCTGGAGCGATGAGCGGTTGGCTGTCTGCGGGATTGAGCCTGTGGCGAAGTCCTGATAACATGCCAACTCAAGACTCTTTGAGGGAGGCGCTGAAAATGAAACTTTGTCAAACGGTGTCGATTCCGGCCTGCGTGCTAATCATGGCTGGTTCTGCGGCGCGGGCCGAGCAGACGTCGGTCGAGGCGGACGTCTGTGTGTATGCGGCCACGCCGTCGGGCATCCTGGCGGCGGTCGCTGTCAAAAGGGAAGGGCGCTCCGTGGTTCTGGTCGAGCCGAGCCGCTGGGTAGGCGGTGTGTTGGGCGCGGGGCTGAAGCCGATGCAGGACTGCCCCAACTACAACGCCACCGGCGGCCTGACCAAAGAGCTGCTGCGTACGTTAGGCCATCCCGAATGGTCGGGCGGCGAGGTGGGCGATGGCAAACCCGCCCTGTCTAAAATGAATCCTAAGGACGTGCGCGACGATTTTGCCGCGCTGTTGCGCAAGTGGGGCGTGCGCGTCATTTACGAGCATCGCATTTCACGCTGCGAGAAGGGCGGTGCGACGATCTCGGCGGCGGTTTTCGACCTCGCTCCGTTCGACGCGTTAGGCTGCCCGGTAGCAGAGCCTTCCGTGCGCGGGGATCTCCGGGTCACGGCGCGGGTGTTCATCGACGCCAGCTACGAGGGAGACCTGATGGCCAAGGCGGGCGTGTCGTACCGGGTCGGACGTGAGGCCGCATCGGAATACGGCGAAGAGCACGCCGGCGTGCAGCCGCCGATGGAAGAGGCACCGATCGACCCGTTCGTGGTGCCCGGCCATCCGGAGAGCGGCCTGCTCAAGTGGGTCGAAAAAGATGACGGGAAGCCCGTGGGAGCGGCCGACGCCCATACGCAGGCCTACAACTACCGCTATTACACGACCTCCAATCCCACGAACCGCATTCCGCTCACCCCGCCGGACGGCTATGATTCAAAGGACTTCGAGCTGGTCGGCCGCTATGTGGCCTGTCTGGTCGAAACCGTCAAAGACAAGGACGAACTCCACAAGCGGCTGACAGGCATCTTCCCTGGCTGGATAAACTCGGGCGAGTGGAACTATCAGCGCAGCTCGCTTTTTTCCATGTCGCCGGTCGGCATCAGTCACCTGTACGCGGACGGCGACTACGCCGCCAAGGCGCAGGTCTGGAAGCAGCATCAGGACTATCTGCGCGGACTGCACGCCTTCATGAGCAGCGATCTGCGGGTGCCGGAGTCCTACCGCAAGGAAATGGCCGCGCTGGGACTGGATCGCCGTCCGCATCCGGACACCGGGGGCTGGCCGCACCAGCTGTACGTGCGCGTGACCCGCCGCATGAGCGGCCGCTACACGGTCACCGCGCACGACGTTCACAACCGGACGCAGGTCGACGACCCCGTCTGTCTCGCGCAATACGGCATCGACACCTACCCGGCGCGCCGCATCTGGTTTGAGCGCGCCGGAAAGGTCTGGGTCGGCCTCGAGGGCAAGATGTTCCTCGGCGGGTCTCGCGGGCCGACGAACGTGCCGTATCCGATTCCCTACCGTGCCCTCACGCCGAAGGCGGAGGAGTGCGACAACCTCCTTGTGCCGATCTGTTTCTCGGCTTCGCATCTGGGCTACGCGTCGGCCCGCATGGAACCGGTGTTCATGATCTGCGGCGAGTCGGCTGGCATCGCCGCTGTTCGGGCCTTGGCCGAAAAGACAACGGTGCAGAACATCGACAAAGCCGACTACCGCGCGGCCTTGGAGAAAGCGGGGCAGAAGCTCGTGTGGGATCCGGCCAAGGACATCGGGCCTGTAGCGGAAGAACCCTACTCGATGAAGCACCTTCTCAAAGAGTGCGACCGCGACGGCGACAAGCTCGTCTCGCGCGCCGAGTGGGAGGCTGCGAAGAAGGGTTGGGCGTGGCTGTTCCCTGTCATCGACACGGATCGTGACGGCCTCATCACCGAGGCTGAATATAAGGCTTTCCAGGAATATAAAACGAAACACCCGGACTGGCAGAAGCAGCGTCAAAAATAGTTTGAGGTTTGTGAAGCGGACCGCTTCGTGCTCCACCTCCACGGCACCGGGTCAGCCGCATTTCGGACTGTTGTCCGGCAAGTCGGAGTAGAGCGCCTGCTCGCACGCGGGGCAGAGCCCATGACTGAACTCTGCCTCTGAATGCGAATGGACATACGTTTCCACAGGGTGCCACAGCCCCTGTTCATCGCGGATTTTCTTACAAGACGCGCAGATGGGTAGCAGACCGCGCAGGATTTTGACTTCTGACAGGGCCCTTTCTCGCTCTGAAATAAGGCGTTCCCGTTCCGCCTCCGCACGCTTGCGGTCTGTGACGTCTCTGACGGTCGAAAGCAGTTCGTTCTCGCCGTTGACGAGTATGGCCTCAGCGGAAAGGAGCCCTGCGAGCAACTCACCGTTCTTCTTTTTGAAATGCACGTCTGCCTCAGTCACTCTGCCGCACGAGGTGAGCGCTTTGATGGCCGCTATGCGCTCATCACTGTTCGCCCACAGGTCGAGCTCAAATATTGTCTTCCCGACCAGTTCGTCCTGCGTGTAGCCAATATCGCGCGTAAAGGCGTCGTTGACTTCGATGATTTTACCGTCGGACAGGCGAGTGAGTGCCACGGCATAGGGGGCAGAATGAAAGGCTTTCGAATATTTCTCTTCCTGAAACCGGATGGCCACTTCAAGTCGCTGGTTCACCATTAGGGTCATCGCATAGGTCAGGAGAATGAAGTGCATTTGCGTCGACATAAGAAAAACGGCCTCGATCATCCCGTCCCTGTCTGAAAATATTCGTTTGTCGCATTCGGCTGGATCAGGAGCGAAACGATTCGGAGCGCGAAAAGCAAAGAATAACTCACGAAGACAAAGCCGACCAAACGAGTCACGGGGAGCAGGGATTTGTCCACGCGCTTCAACAGTAGCCACGCGCGCTGCAGGCAGATCAAGAGCAAGGCCAGCGCGATGTTGGCGCTTCTGGCCCATAGGCACGGATGAATGAATGTCAGGGTGACGTGAAAAAGAAAAATAGCGACACGAGAACGATGTTGTGCGCGTAATGGCTCTTGCGTCCGGTGAAGCGTTCCAGCCCCCACAGTCCGAGGAGCGCACCGACCACCACGAATAGGTTGGACGGAATGATGGAGAGCCATTCCGGTATGATGCCTCGTAGAACAATCAACAGAAGACCGGTCATCTGTAACGCGTAGTCGGCAACCCAAAACAACAGTCCCTTAAAACGCGTCCTGTTCTGCCGCCAAAGTACCACGCCAACGAATGCGCAGATCGCGTCTGTCAGAATGCCCGAAACAATAACGCTACGCATGTCCAACATGATCGCCTCCCGCCGTTACCTCTCAGGAAAATTAAAAGACGTAGCCACCGAAATGCACTTCCATCGCCCGCACGCTAATCTAAGGCCGCAGATACGCTTCGAGACGGCCGGTGACAGACGGACAGTGGAGTTTTTTGACGGAAGTCAGCATTTCGCGCAAGGCGGCCTGGACGGAGAGACGCAGGTCGGGTGCGAAGCTCGGGTACGCCTGGCAGGGCGCGATGATGCGCAGGGTGGTGAATTCGCTGACGGGGGCCAATTTGATCGCCGTGTCGGTCAGCCAGCGCAGGCCGCGCGGGGTCCAGAGCTGAGCGTTGTTGAGCGAGAGCGGCACATACAGCGAGCGGCTGAGGCCCGGGTGGCTGAGCGTGAAGGTCGGTCGGCGCTCTTCCTCGGCCACGGCGTCGAACACCTCTTCGCGCGAGGACTGACCGACGACCTGCAGGTAGCCCAAATAGCCGCCGAGGGTCTTTCGCAGAGACTCGCCTTCGCGGGCGAGGATCGCGTGGCGGGCGGGATCGTTGCTCTGCCAGAGGGCTGTCAGCGTATTGAGGCGGTCTGTGATGTTGGCCGAGTGCCTCAAGTGTTCCTCCAGCGCCGCGTGTGCGGCCGGCGTATTGAATCCGACCAGCAGCTGCAAGAAGGCGTTCTTGAGAAAACGGCGTTCGATGATGGCGGGCAGATCTTGGAGGGCGGCAGCCGTGCTCGTGAGGGAGCGGAGCGAGTCAAGGACCGCCGTCTCGCCGCAGGCACGTGCGGCAGCCTTCAGCAGGCGCTGGCGCACCGTATGGCTTTCACGCACGTGCGGCAGCAGGGTGCGGTCGAGCGGCTGTTCGTCGATCTTCAGCAAGTACCCCTTGATGCCGTCGGAAATCGAAGGGTCGGCGATCAGCCTGCGGTAGACCTCCAGCCAGGCGGGTGAGACCGTTGCGATCGGACTGGCCAGCAGGCGGTGGCGCTCGAGATCGGTCAGCTGCCGCAGGGCCTCCACCCGGTTGAAGGCGTTGCTGTCTTGGCGAACCTGGCGCGCGAGTTGTTCCGGCGTGGCGGAGAGATCCGTGCAGGTGCCGTAGAAGCCCGCGTCGCGGTTGACCGAGAGAAAGGCCGGTTCGCGAACTCCGGTGACGACGATCTCTTTTTCCGGCGTATCGAAGCGGACCGTGCGCACGGCTTCGGGAATGTCGGAGCCCGTTTTGTCCACGGCCGCGAACGAGAAGGGCAGTGTGAACACACCGCCCGCACCTGAGCGCGCCTGGCGCACGTCCAAGCGCAACTCGCGCTGTGCCGCGTCATAGGCGTAGCGGACGGTCACCTGCGGGTAGCCTACCGTGAAGAGCCATTCGTGGCTGAAGGCGGCGAGGCTTTGGCCGGAGGCCTCTTCGAAGCAGGCGAGGAACTGAGCTGTGCTGGCGTTGCCGCCGTTGTAGCGCGAGAAATAGAGGCGGGCGCCCGCCGCGTAAACGTCGGGGCCCAGGAGCTGCCTCATCATGTTGAGCACTTCCGGCGCCTTCACATAGGTCACGCCGTCCACCAGTTCGTCGGGGTCATTGACGCCCTCGCGCACGATCCTGCCAAACTTGCCGGTGTCCTCAACGGCCAGCGGTCCGGTGCCCGGCGCACGCGTGGCGTCGGCCTCGCGCAGGCGCATGAAGGCCGGGTTGAAAACCGAGGCGGTGAACTGCCGCTCGATGTCCACGGTGTAGGCTTCGTTGAGCCACATGTCGAAGGGCGATTCCATGGTGACGCCGCTGCCGCAGTGGTTGTGTTCGTATTCGTGGACGATCACGCCGTGGGCATAGATCAGCCGCGCGTCGGCCGTGGTGTCGTCGACGAGCGCGGCCTCGGTGATGATGGTGGTGTTGCCGACATTTTCCATGCCGCCGTAGTTGGATTTCTCCATGCAGATGGTGCGGTAGGTGTCGTAGGGGTAGACATAGCCCAGCGTCGCATGCTGCCACAGGATGCTGCGCTTGAGGATGTCCATCGGCACGCGCGCGCCGCCGGCCTTGCCGGGCGGAACAAGGTACTCCAGCGCGATACGGCGCCCGTCGGGATAGGTGACCGAATCGGCCAGCGTATCCCACGTGCCGGCGCAGGCGATGAAGAGGTAAGGAGCCATGGGCACGTTGTTGACGAACGTGATGACTTGGCGCTTGGGGTCGCCCGGTTTGGGCACGGGGCGTCCGTCGGGGTTGGTCGTGCGGTCGACGTCGCCGTTGGAGATCAGGTGCGTATAGCGAGCGTCGCCTTCGAGCGATGTGCGGAAAGTGCACTTGGCAGTGCAGTCGTCGATCACCGGCAGGATGCGCTGAAAGCCCCACTGCTGGCACTGGGACATGAACTGCTGCGGCGCGCCGGGCGGCGTGACATCGCGGTAGAGGCCCTCGAGCAGCGAGTCGGAAGGCGTACAGCGGCAGCGGGTGAAGAGGCGGAGCGTTTCGCCTGCCGCGAGCGGCAGCGAGACCACGAGTTTGTGGCGCGTCGCGTCGAGCGTGTAGGTGCAGGCCGCGTTCGCGTCGGGCAAGGTGACTTCCAAGACGTCGATGTCGCGAGCGTCGAGTTCGAGTGCGGCCAGCGGCTCGCGTGCGGTGAGGGTGATCGTCGCAGCGCCCTCCACGTGGGTCTCGAAGAACGACAGCGCGATCTCCATGTGGTTCAGTTGGACGACGGGCAGGCGGAATTCCGAGCGCTTGAAACGAAACGACATGACAGGCTCCTCGATTGGGGGAACTGAGACACAACTTTCGTCGGCAAGTGTAGTCAACCCCCGGTTCCGCGTCAAGGCGCAGGGTGCACCGTGTGCGACTCGGAGGAAGAGCTTTTGATCAATAGGCCCCCGCATGAGCTTGTGTCGAAATGTGAGAACCACTAAACTGACAGCCATGAATCTCGGAAAGAGCGGAGCGGAGGCAAAGGCGTCATGAATAGTCGTCGGTTTTGTTTTGCAACGGAGTGGGCCGCTTTGCTGAGTCTCTGGTGCTGGGCCGCCGCGCAGGCGTCCACCGTGGGCGACACGCGGATCGCTGCGTGGCAAGACGATGCCAAGGCCGTGTTCCTGCTCATGTTCGACGACGGGTGGCCGAGTCACTGGCAGGTGGCTGCGCCGGAGCTAGCCAAGCGCGGCCTGATCGCCACCTTCTACATCAACCCGGGCAAAGGCGAGTACCTCAAGTTTAAAGACGAGTGGGAGCAGAAGCTTTGGAGACAGGGCATGGTGTATGGCAACCATACGCTGACGCACAAGGGCGCGAAGAGTTTGGAAGAGGCAGACCGCGAGATCGGTGAGTGCAATCGCGCCATCACCGCGGTGGTTCCTGGCAAAGAGCCGCGGCTCATTTCATACGGTCAGCCGGGTGTCGGTCCCGGTAACTGGACGGTCACGCCGGAACAGTTGGACGGGTTGCTTGCCAAGTACCATCTCGTCAGCCGCCCGCCCTTCGCAGATCACGGCGCGGTGTATCACCTGAAGACCACCGACGAGATGCTGGCGCTGGCGGACCGTGCGATTGCGGCCAACGGCATGGAGTATCTGGTCATCCACGGCGTGGAGCGGATCAAGCCGGAATGGAAGTATCAGGATTTCTGGGCGCTGAAGCAGGACGTTTTTCTGCCGCTGCTCGACGGCCTCAAGGAGCGGCGCGACCGCGGCGACCTGTGGATCACGGACCACATTTCGCAGCACCAGTACGAGACTGAGCGCACGGGCGCGGAGGTGCGTGTGTTGGAGCAGAGCGAGCGGCAGATCCGCGTGAGCCTCACCTGCAAAGCCGATCCGGCTCTCTATGATCTGCCTCTGACGCTGGTCACGCAGGTGCCGCCAGGCTGGCTTGCGTGCGCCGTGACGCAAGGCACGAATCAAACGGTTGTGGCGGTTTCGGGCGGAGCTGTGAAATATCGGGCTCAGCCGGGCGTGCCGCCCGTCACGCTGCGTCGAACCGAAAAGAAATAAGCAAAGGGAGGAGCGCAAGGAATGGAAGCCAAACTGAAAGGGAAGATCGCCCTGGTTACCGGAGGTTCGAAGGGCTATGGCGCCGGCATTGCCGAGGCGCTGAAAGCGGACGGGGCTGAGGTTTGGATCACCGGACGCGACCGGGCGGCTGTGGAAGCCATGGCGCGGCGGCTGGGCGTGCGCGGTCTGGTCGCCGACGTGACCTCTCCCGCGGATTGGGATCGGGTCTTCGGCGAAGTGCTCTCCTGCGGCGGCCGGCTGGACATTCTGGTCAACAACGCGGGGGGCGGCATTCTGATCGCGCCGATGGAGCAGCAGACCGACGAGAGCATCGCGCAGAGCGTTGCGACCAACCTGACGGGGCATCTCTTCGGCTGCCGCCGCGCGGCCAAGGTCATGCGCGAGCAGAAGTCGGGCCTCATCGTCAACATCTCCAGCGGCTGTGCGCTGCACGCGTGGCCTGGGTGGGGGCCTTACTCGGCGGCTAAGGCCGGGATGAACCAGTTCGCCCACTGCCTCTACACGGAATTGAGAGGGTTCGGCATCCGAGTGACGACGATTACGCCATACTGGGGCGCCACGGACTTTGTGGCTGCGGCACAGATTGACGGACATCCGGCGGGCGATCTGGAAATGCGCAAGAAGATCATGCAGCCCGAAGAGATGGGCCAGCTCGTCTTGGAGGTCTGCCTCACGCCGCCGCATCTGGTTCTTCCAGACATCACCGTCCAGCCGCTCGTGCAGCGCATCGAGCCGATGTGACGCACCTGCGGTGTTGACGGGCAAGGTGCAACTTGCGAAACTCCTCTATTCATCCGTAAGACAAGGTACGGCGCTATTTAAGGAAAGAAGTTCACATGGCTGGTGAAGAGCTGACCCCGATGATGCGGCAGTATCGGCGCATCAAAGCGGAGTTGCCGGAGGGCGTGATCCTGCTTTTCCGGCTCGGGGATTTCTACGAGATGTTCTTCGACGATGCGCGCGAGGCCGCTCCGGTTCTGGGCGTGGCCCTGACCCAGCGTGCCGGAACTCCGATGTGCGGCGTGCCTCATCACGCCATCGACGCCTATCTCGCCAAGCTGATCCGTGCGGGCAAGAAAGCGGCGATCTGCGACCAGATGGAAGACCCGGCGCAGGCCAAGGGCATCGTACGCCGCGAGGTCACCCGCGTGATCACTCCCGGTACGGTCACCGAGGACGAGATTCTCGATGCCGCCAGAAACAACTACCTCGCAGCCCTTTACGCTGGAAAGGGCTTCGGTCTCGCCCTGCTCGACCTCTCCACAGGCGCCTTTACGGTGGAGGCTGTCGCCGACGCCTCCACGCTGGCCGAGCACCTCAAGCGGTACGCCCCGAGCGAGTGCCTGATCGGTCGCGAGCAGCGCGCAGATCCGCGTCTGGCGGAGCTGCTGGCCGCAGGCGCGGCAGGCGCGGTGACGGAGATCGACGACTGGACGCTGGAGTACGACTGCTCCTATGACCGCCTGTTGCGCCACTTCCAGGTGCATTCACTCGAAGGCTACGGTTGCGAGGGAGAGCCTTCGCTGGTCTGCCCGGCAGGCGCGCTTATCCACTATGTGAACGAGGAGCTGCGCCACAACGTCGGACATGTGCGCGCCATTCAGGTGCGACACGCTCACGACTTCCTGATGCTCGACGAGAGCACCTGCGTGAACCTCGATCTGATCCCGCAGCGAGGCAAGGCTCAGGAGGTGACCCTTCTCGGCGTACTGAACAATACCCAGACGCCCATGGGCGCGCGGTTGCTGCGGGCCTGGCTTGTGCGGCCTTTGCGGCAGGCCGCCGCCATCGAAGCGCGGCTCGACACGGTGGAGTGTTTCACAAAGCAGCGTCTGCTTCTGAACGACTTGCGCGAGAAACTCACCGGCGTGCGCGACCTTGAACGGCTGATCGCACGCGTCGATTCGGGGCGGGGCAATGCGCGCGACGTCAAAGCGCTCGCTGTCTCGCTGTTGCCGGTGCCTGCGATCCGCGAACGCATGGAGCGCGTCGAGAACGCACTGCTGCGCGAGGTTGCGACGCGTCTTCACCCGCTGCCGGAGCTGGTCGATCTCATTCATGCTGCCATTGCCGACACGCCTGCGGTGGGGCTCAAGGACGGCGGCATCATCCGTCCGGGCTACCATGCCGAGCTGGACGAGCTGAGGGGTCTCGCTTCGGAGGGCCACGCCTGGCTCGCTAAATACCAAGCCACCGAACAGGAGCGAACCGGCATCAAGACCCTCAAGGTGCGGCACAACAAGGTGTTCGGATTCTACATCGAGGTCTCCAAAGGACAGGCGGGCGCGGTTCCGCCAGAGTACGAGCGCCGCCAGACGCTGGTCGGCGCGGAGCGCTACATCACGCCCGAGCTCAAGGAGTACGAGCAGAAAATCTTTGGGGCCCAGGAGCGTTCCACCGCGATGGAGTTTGAGCTGTTCTGCGAGATACGCGAGAAGGTGGTCGCACAGACGGCGTCGATCCAAGAGACCGCCGACGCGCTGGCGCAGCTTGACGTGCTGGCCTCGCTCGCCGACCGCGCGCTGGCGCTGGGCTATGTGCGTCCGCAGATTCTGGCGAGCGACGTGCTTGAAATCCGCGACGGGCGACACCCCGTGATCGAGCAGCTGCCTGGCGCCGAGCAGTTCGTGCCGAACGACACGCAGCTCGACTGCTGCCGCAACCAGATCATGCTGATCACCGGGCCGAACATGGCGGGTAAGTCCACGTACATCCGGCAGGTGGCGCTGATCGCGATCATGGCGCATCTCGGCTCGTTCGTGCCGGCGCGCGAGGCGAAAGTCGGATTGCTCGACCGCGTGTTCACGCGCGTGGGAGCGGGAGACGATCTGGCGCGCGGGCGCAGCACCTTCATGGTCGAGATGCAGGAGACGGCGAACATCCTCAACAACGCCACGGCGAAAAGCCTGATTGTGCTCGACGAGATCGGGCGCGGCACCAGCACGTTCGACGGAATCAGCATCGCGTGGGCCGTGGCGGAGTATCTGCACAACGTGCCGCGCGTCAAGGCTAAGACCCTTTTCGCCACGCACTACCACGAGCTGACCGATCTGGCGGTCACCTTGAACGGCGTGAAGAACTACACCGTGCAGGTGCGCGAGCACGGCGACTCGGTGGTCTTCTTGCGACGCATCGCGCCCGGCATGGCGGACAAAAGCTACGGGATCCATGTGGCGCGGCTGGCGGGCATGCCCGACGAGGTGATCGACCGTTCGCGGGAGATCCTGTCGAACCTTGAAGAGGGCGAACTGGAGGCCGGCCTTCCGAAGCTGGCCAAGCGCAGCGGCAAGAAGAAGCTGTCGGATATTCCGGGACAACTGACGCTTTTTGAGTTTTAGGGTGGCGAGTAACCATCAAGACACAGAGGACAGCAAGATCACCAAGGCACAGAGGAGATGAGATGAAAAAAGGGTTCGCAAGCACGCTGAAAGGTGTGATCGGTGTAGCGCTGATCGCGTGGGGAGCGGGCGTTGTGTGGGCGGTGGATGCTGCGGCTAAACAACCGCGCGTCCTGATCATCGGCGATTCGATCTCGATCGGCTACACGCCCTTCGTGAAAGAGCTGCTGACGAACAAGGCCACGGTTGTGCACGCGCCGGGCAACAGCGCGGCGACGGTGACCGGCCTCAAGCGCTTGGACCTGTGGCTCGGAAAAGAGAAATGGGACGTCATCCATTTCAACTTCGGTCTGCACGACATGAAGTACATCGACCCCGCCACGGCGGAAACGGACATGGCGAAGCTGGTCGCCGTCGAGAAGGGCAAGCAGTGGGTGCCGGTCGAGCAGTATGAGCCTAACCTGAAGGCGCTGGTGCAGCGGCTGAAGCAGACGGGCGCCAAGCTGGTGTGGTGCACGACGACGCCGGTCCCTGTGGGCGCGGGGGGCCGCATTCCAGGAGAGGAGGCCAAGTACAACGCCGCGGCGCTGCGTGTGATGCAGGCCGAAAACGTGCCGGTCGACGATCTGTGCGCCTTTGTCGGCGCCCCGCAGGACCGCACGGCGATGGGCGGCCGCCCCAAAGATGTACACTACACAGATCCAGGATATAAAGCCCTGGCCGCCGAAGTGGTCAAAGCGATCGAAAAGGCTTTGGCAAAATAGTTGGAGGCCGGGCGCGGGATCGGGATTTTTTTTAAATCAACATTCGCGCTTGTCAAGAACGCCGCCAACTGGTAAGTTTTAAACTTCATTTTTTTTGCGGGCAAACTATGGTCGGTCTAATTTCACTGCTAGTCGCGTTTCCTTTTGTCCTTGGACTGGTTTTGCTGGTCACAGGGTCTAACCGTGTTCGCCGTCCCCTTGTGGGCCTCGGAGTCATCGGTGTCATCGTAGGTTCTTTGGCTCTGGCAATGCCGGGTGTACCCGCCAGCGTGATGCAATTGCCCGTTTCTCCGGAAACGATTGGCAAGGGCATGCTCGCCATCGAGGGGATCATCACGCTCTACCTGCTCTGGGTCAGCGTGCGCACCCGCCAGCCGATCATTGCCCTGCTGGCCCTTGCGCAGGCCGCGCTGTTGGGGGTGATGGAGCTGGGCGGCGGACATCACGTTGAGGTGGCTCGCTACCTGATCCTTGACCAGTTCTCGGTGATCCTCGGGCTGATCATCGGCGTAATCGGTGGGTTGATCTGCCTGTACGCGCTGGACTACATGCAGGAGTTCCACGTCCACCACCACCCGGAAATGCATGACGGCCGCTGCATGTTTTTCGCCATTCTCTTCATCTTCTTGGGCGCCATGTTCGGCTTGGTGTTCTCAAACAACCTGATCTGGATCTACTTCTTCTGGGAGATCACCACGCTCTGCTCGTTCTGGCTGATCGGCTACAAGCGCACGGACGAGTCTAAGCGCAACGCCCAGCGCGCGCTGATGATGAACCTCACGGGTGGAGTTGGTTTCGCGACTGCGCTGTTTTTGTTGGCCCGCAGCGGAGGGCCGATCGAGCTTGATCAGCTTGTGATGGCTAAGCCAGCGCTCGTGCTCCTGCCGGTCGCTCTGCTGGCCTTCGCCGGCATCACCAAGTCAGCGCAGTTGCCGTTCTCTTCATGGCTGTTGGGCGCAATGGTGGCGCCGACGCCGGTCTCCGCGCTGCTGCACTCCAGCACCATGGTCAACGCGGGCGTCTATCTGGTGCTCCGCGTGGCGCCCGTCCTTCAAGGCACCGTGGCTGGCATTCTGGTGGCGCTGGTAGGGGCTCTTACCTTCCTGGTGGCCTCTCTGGCCGCGATTACCACGAGCGACGCAAAGAAGGTCCTGGCGTATTCGACGATCGCCAATCTGGGTCTGATTGTGCTCTGCGGCGGCATCGGCACGCATGAGGCGGTCTGGGCCGGCATTCTGCTGATCGTCTTCCATGCCATCGCCAAGGGCCTGCTCTTCCTGTGTGTCGGCGTGATCGAGCACAAGCTCCACAGCCGCAATATCGACGATATGACCGGCCTGATCCTCAAGATGCCGAGGCTCTCCGTCATGCTTCAGATCGGTATGGCCGGCATGTTCCTTGCGCCGTTCGGCATGCTGATCAGCAAATACGCGGTGCTCAAAGCGGTTCTGGACTCCATGCCGCTGCTGGCCATCTTCATTGTCTTCGGTAGCGCCGCGACGCTCTTCTTCTGGATCAAGTGGATGGGGGGGCTGCTGATGGTGACCCACCCGCACGAAAATGTTGAAAAGAACATCGGCTGGGGCAAGTGGACGGCGCTCTATTCGCTCTCCGCCCTGACCTTCGGAACGTGTATGCTCTTCCCGCTCGTGTCGTATTATTTGATCGAGCCTTACGTCAAGACGCAGTACCACTTGGCCCAGTTCAGCGCCATGAGCGAAGGCAACATCATCATCATGGTCATCATGCTTGCGCTGGTGTCCCTCTTCCCGCTCAGCTTCCTCAACTATGGTCGCAACGTGAAGGTGGTCGATCCGTATTTGGCCGGCGCCAATAAGGAAAACGGCATCCAGTTCACTGGTTCGGCCGGCACGGTGCGTGATATGTCGATGCAGAATTATTATTTGTCCGATATCCTCCCGGAGGCCAAGATGATGAAGGCCGGAGTGATATTCGCCTGCGTTCTGCTGGCGGGGCTGTTGCTGAAGGTGGTGTTCTCATGAGTCCGTGGTTGCGTGTTCTGATCTATCTGGTGGTTGCACCGCTGATCGGCGGTTTGCTGGCTGGTATTGACCGTCGGATCTCGGCGCGCATGCAGGCGCGTCAAGGGCCGCCGCTGTTGCAGCCGTTCTTCGATGTGGCCAAGTTGTGGAGCAAGGAGCGCCTCGTCGTCCGCCGCTCGCAGAACTTCTACATCGTCTTTTTCTTCGTGCTGACGGTGTTTACCGGCGCGCTGTTCTTCTGCGGATCCGATCTGTTGCTGGTGTTCTTCGCGCTGACGCTGTCGGGCATCTTCTTTGTGCTCGGCGCGTTCAAAGCAAGCTCCCCCTACAGTTTCGTCGGCGCTTCGCGCGAACTGATCCAGATGATGGCCTACGAGCCGATCGTATTGCTGACCGCCGTCGGTTTGTACATGGTCACTCAGACCTTCTCTGTCGACCTGATCGCTGGCGGTGCGCACATGCCGATCATCCTGCTGCCGGGCATCTTCATTGCGCTGATGTATGCGATGGAAATGAAGTTCCGCAAGTCGCCGTTCGATCTTTCCGCCTCGCACCACGCCCATCAGGAACTGGTCCGTGGCATCACCACCGAGTTCTCGGGACCGACGCTGGCTCTGATCGAGGTCGCTCACTGGTATGAGAACGTCATGCTGCTGGGCTGGCTCTTCCTCTTTTTCAGCTGCCACTGGATTCTCGGCCTGACCGCTGTTGCCGTGTGTTTCTTCATGTTGCTGGTGGTCGACAACGTGTGCGGCCGCGTCAAGTGGCTCTTCGCGCTGCGGAGCGCATGGATCATGACGCTCGTGTTCGGTTGTGGCAACATACTTGTGCTCTGGTTATTGGAAGTGTTTGGGATCTTGAAACTGAGTTAGGAAGTGCGCTCCCATGTCCGGTCTGCAAAAATCACCTTGGGTTATCCACTACGACGCGTCGAGCTGTAACGGCTGCGACATCGAGGTGCTGGCCTGCCTCACGCCGGGTTTCGACGTGGAGCGGTTTGGCATCGTTAACACCGGCAATCCGAAACACGCCGACATCTTTCTTGTCACCGGCTCGGTCAATGTGCAGAACCGCGAAGTGGTTCGCAACATTTACGACCAGATGCCCGAACCTAAAGTGGTTGTCGCCCTCGGCATCTGCGCCACGTCGGGAGGCATCTTCCGCGAGTGCTACAACGTCTCCGGCGGAATCGACTCGGTGATTCCGGTGGACGTGTATGTGCCTGGTTGTGCGGTCCGCCCGGAAGCCATTATCGACGGCGTCGTGCAGGCGCTCGGCATCCTCGAGGCCCGGCGCGCCCTCATGGCCGCAGCGAACTTCGCTGCAGGCGTGATGACAATCGAGCGAGCCACGGCGGCGGATCTTCCCGAACTTCTGGCGCTTCAGAAGGTGGCCTATCAAAGCGAAGCCGAGATTTACGGCGATGCGAGTTTGCCCGCGCTGCGGCAGTCGCTCGCAGAGATGACGGAAGATTTCGGGCGCATGACGTTCCTCAAGGGTATCGTGAACGGCAAGATCGCGGCCTCCGTGCGCGGCTACGACGATGGCCAAGGTACGGCCAACATTCTGCGCTTGAGCGTGCTCCCTTATTTCCGCGGTCGCGGGCTCGGCCGCCGTCTGGTCTCAGCCATCGAAGCGGAATTTCCCAAGGCCAAGCGCTTCGAGATCTTCACCGGGCACCGCAGCGCCGCCAACATCCACATCTACGACAAGCTGGGCTACAAGCGCTTTAAGTCCGAGCCTTTCAACGCGAACGTCGAGTGGGTCTACATGGAGAAGAAATCGTCATGATTGAAGAGCAGCCCATCGTTCCCGTAACGGCCGATAAGCTGGTCGCCGAGGTTCAGGCCCTGCGCGACCAAGGCTGGCGGCTCGTGCAGGTCGGCGTCACCTCTCTGGGGGAAACCCTTGAGGTGAACTACAGTTTCGACCTCGACCTCAAGTTCCGCAATCTCCGCCTGCAACTCCCTGCGGCTGGAGCCAGTCTGCCAAGCGTCAGCGGCGTGTACTGGTGCGCGTTCCTCTATGAGAACGAAATCCATGATCTCTTCGGCGTGACGTTCAATGGCCTCGTGCTGGACTTCAAAGGAAACTTTTACCAGACCGCAAAGCCCTTCCCGTTCGCCGCTTCGGCTGCCGCCGGAATTTCAACAACAATCGTCCAATCCCCTGTTTGAGAAGAGTACTATGGCCACCCGCACCATCATCCCGTTCGGACCCCAGCATCCGGTTTTGCCGGAACCGATCCATCTCGACCTCGTGGTCGAGGATGAGAAGGTCGTCGAGGCCATTCCCTCGATCGGCTTTATCCACCGCGGCCTTGAGCGCCTCGTGGAGAAGAAGGATTTCCAAGAGTTCGTGTTCGTCGCCGAGCGTATCTGCGGCATCTGCAGCTTCATCCATGGCCAGTCCTACTGCCAGGGCATTGAAGAGATCATGAAGATCGAAGTGCCTCCGCGCGCCCGCTACCTGCGGACGATCTGGGGCGAACTTTCCCGTATCCACAGCCATCTGCTCTGGCTCGGACTGATGGCCGACGCCGTGGGCTTTGAGAGTCTCTTCATGCATTCGTGGCGCGTGCGCGAGCGCGTGCTGAACATCATCGAAGCCACCACCGGCGGACGCGTCATTTTCGGCACCTGCAAAGTCGGCGGCGTTCGGCGTGACATCGACGCGGCCGCGATGCAATCTTTGCTCGCAACGCTGACGGAGACGGAGCGCGAGACGCGCGAGATCGTGAATGTCTTCCTCAACGACGACACCGTCAAGCACCGTCTCTGCGGTGTGGGCGTGCTCTCCCGCGAGGATGCCTACCAGCTTGGCTGTGTCGGCCCCATGTTGCGCGCTAGCGGTTGGGCGCGGGATACCCGTACGCTCGGCTACGCGGCCTTCAACGAACTGAACTTCGAGCCGATCTCCCGTACGGAAGGCGACAGCTATGCGCGCGTCTCTGTGCGTTGCGCGGAGATTTTCCAGTCGATCGATCTCATCCGCCAGGCGGTTGCGAAGATTCCTTCCGGTGAGATCGCCGTCAAGGTCACCGGCAACCCCAACGGCGAATTTTTCGTTCGCGTGGAGCAGCCGCGCGGCGAAGTGATCTACTACCTGAAAGGCAACGGCACCAAGAACCTTCAGCGGTTCCGCGTGCGTACGCCAACCTTCGCCAATATTCCGGCGCTCGTCAAGACCCTGCAGGGATGTAATCTTGCCGACGTGCCCGTGTTGGCCCTCACCATTGATCCCTGTATCAGTTGTACGGAGCGTTGAACTATGTCCCTTTTCAGCATGACCGGATTGGTGATGAAGTGGCTGGTGTGCAAGCCCTATACGAGCCGCTACCCGTTTGAACCCCGGCAAGCCATCCCCGGTTCCCGTGGTTCGCTAGGCATCAACTTGGCCGAGTGCACCTACTGCACCCTCTGCGCCAAGAAGTGCCCGACGCAGGCCATCGAGGTGGACCGCGCCACGAAGCGCTGGACCATCGACCGCCTGCGTTGCATCACCTGCAACTACTGCGTCGAGGCCTGCCCCAAGAAATGCCTGGTGCTGAATACCGCCCACGGCAAATCCACGGTGACTAAAGACCGCGAAGTGGTTGAGCGCGCCTAGCGCTGGCGTCCGGCCGAAACCGCAGATGTGATCAGGGCTCGAGAGTTGAAGCCATCTCCTGCGCACGTTACGTTATCTGCGGTTTCTTCGTTTCTTGACCCTGTTGAAATCGCGATGCGCGCCGATCAACGCTGAGGGTCGGGCGCTCAGAAGCGCGGACAATCGTTGCCTCTCGCCTGCGTTTGTTACGAGAATGCGAAAGACGGCTCCTGGTTGAAGACGCCAGCGACGATTCGGACGGTCTGACTGCGGTGCCGATGAAACAAGGCCACACCTCTCTTTTCTGGCGCGGAGTCGCATTTCCCCTTGGTAATCCGTCTGCTTGTGAGATAAACTATACCTTTCGAATTCGAAGCCTCAGCTTCGCGGACCGGACAAAGGGAGAGAGGGAATGATGAGAACACGGTGGCTTTCTGTGGGGATGATGCTTGTGACAACGGTCAGCTTTGCGGAGCTGACGACCGAGAGAAAAATTCCGGCTGTGTTGCTCGATGGCGTCGCCGCATATGTCAATGCCGACATGATCACCATCGCCGAGGTGATGAGCGAGGTGCGCCGCAGTCCATGGGCGGACACCGCGCCTGAGTTGCGCGAGAAAAGGCTGCGGGAGCTTTATAAGGCCACGCTCGACGCTCTGATCGATCGCAAGCTGATTCTGACGGCCGCGCAAAAGTCCAAGATGCAGCTTCAGTCGTGGGCAGTCGATAACCGCGTCCGCGAGATTGTGGCCAACAACTTCGACGGCGATCAGACCAAATTGCACAACCTCCTTGCCGACCGTAAGATCGCATTGGAGGAGTGGCGCAAGAATATCGAGGAAGATCTGATGATCACCGCGATGCGCTACCAACAGGTGGAGAAGCGTATCGCGCCCACGCCGATCGAGGTGCGCGCGGAGTACGATGCGAACAAAGGCCGGTATCAGACCGAAAACGCTGTGGCTGTAAGCCTGATCATTCTCGATCCGCCCGGACAAGCGGGGGACGAAGCGGTCGACGTGCGCGCAAGCAAGATCGCCGAGGCTCTCAAAGCAGGCACGCCGTTCGCATCGCTGGCTAAAACTTACTCCAAGGACGCAAAAGCCTCTGGCGGCGGTTCATGGGGCAAGGTGAATCCTGAAGACGTTTTCCGCAAAGAGATCGTCGATGCGCTCGCCAAGCTGAAGCCCGGCGAGACGTCTCCGGTTGTGATCCTCGACGGCTATGGCTACATCGTCCGCAAGGACGAGCAGCAGGACGCCCGCGCGCTGACGTTCGAAGAGGCCGCCCCCTTGGTCGAGAGCCGCCTGCGGATGCGCCAGGGCGAGAAGCTCTACAAAGAGTGGACCGACCGCCTCCGCAAAGAGGCCTACATCAAAATCTTTGAACTGCCCACGACGAAGTGAGTTTGACCCGTGAACCTCACGTCGCCCTCCCACGTCAAGGCTTGGTGCATTGAGAACGGTTTCCACCCGAACCGCACGCTCGGCCAGAACTTTCTGATCGACCGCAACATCCTCGAGGCCATCCTCGACGCGGCGGGTGTGCAGTCCGGTCAGCGCGTGCTTGAGATCGGGCCCGGCCTCGGTGTGCTGACCGAGGCGATGCTCGCACGCGGCGCGCGCGTCACGGCCGTGGAGAAGGATGCGCGTCTCGCGTCCCGCCTGGCCGAATCGCTCGGCAACCCGCCCGAGCTGTGCGTGATCGAGGCGGACGCGCTTGAACTCGACCTCAGCGCGCTCCTGTCTGAGGGGTTCAGCGCCTGTGTTTCCAATTTGCCCTATTCGGTCGGCACTCGCATCCTGCTCGACATCGCGCTGCATCCTCTTGCGCCTCAGTCCATCACCGTTTTGGTGCAGACCGAGGTGGCTGAGCGTCTGGCGGCGGCACCCGGCGGCAGCGCGCGCGGTCAGGCCGGAGTCTGGCTCCAGCTCGACTTCGCCGTGAAAGTCGTACGCAACGTCAAGGCTTCCTGTTTCTGGCCGCGCCCGGAGGTGGGCTCCTCGATCGTGCGCATGGACCGGCACCTGTGCGCGCTTAGTTCGGATGAGCGGAAATGGTTCTTCGAGCTCACGCGCTACGCTTTCATGCACCGACGTAAACAGTTCGGCGCGGCTTTGCGCAAAGCGCCCGAACCCATCGGTCGGGACGACGGCGCGTTGGCCGCACTTTTCGCGTCTGCGGGCGTTGATCCTGAGAAACGGCCTGAGCAGCTCACCGATGCGCAGTGGCAGGCTCTGGCCCGCGCTTTCGGCGCCGTTGCCGGGGCCGCTATTCCAGCTGCGATTTGAACGTCTGGAAGTGAGCCCTCAACTCGGCAATGTCCGCCTCCAGCGCGGCGACGCGGTTCTCGAGCTGGGTCAGGCGGGCGACCTCGTTCATGACGGCTGCCACGGCGGTGGGCGGCGGAAGGTCGGCCCGAAAGATGTCCGTCGACGGAGGCTGGTCGCCAAGCAAGTGAGCGAAACGCGTCTCCTTGTGGCCGGGTTGCCGAGGGAGTTCAGTGACCAGCGGGCCGGGCTCACGGGCGGCTAGGCCTTCGAGGGTGGACTGCACCTCTTCCGGCGTGGCAAAAGGATGCATGCGAGCGGCTCTGGTGCGAAGCTCTCCGGTGGTTTGAGGTCCGCGCAGGAGCAGTTCACACAGCACGGCGCGTTCGTCGGGCGCGAGGGCCAGGTGCCCTGTGAGGCGCTCGCGATATTTGAGGGCGCGGGCGTTCGCGCCGGCGAACGATTCGAGCAGGTGCTTCTCTTGCAGGCTGTAAATGCCGCGTGCGAGCGCTTCCCCGTCGAGCGTCAGCACGGGTGCGCGGTTGTTCTTCTGATTGCAGGCGGCCTGCAAGGCATTCAGCGTGAGCGGATAGTACTCCGGAGTCGTGACCTCTTTTTCGACCAGTGCGCCTAGAATGCGGGCTTCGATCGGGGTCAGTTGAATCACGGGCAGTTCAGCATCCATTAGAAAACCTCATTACTGTTCATCGTCAGTGGTCTGAATCAAGGAGCCGGAAGGGGGACACAGCCCATCATTCCTGACTCTGATTCAGTGTCAGTTGGCCGCTTTCTTTTCGGTGAGCGGATCGTAGCGGCGGGCTGAATTGCGGCCCCTTTTCCAGAAATCGGTAAATTCTTCTTGGAGCTTGGCCATGTTGATGCCTTCGAACGCGGCGGTCGTGGCGGCGTCGGAATCCTTGGCGGTAGCCAGCGTCTTCAGGTAGGTGTCGAGGATCGCGGAGTACGCGGTCAGTTTCTCAGAGGGCACCCCTTTGCGCAAGAAGTAGACCAGCGCCCAAGAGGTCGTGTAGTTCAGCGAACGCTGCTCTTCGGTGCCGCTGTAAAAGGCGCTGTGGCTGAGGTGGATCACCTTGGGGATGTTTCTGGAGGCGGCGTCCAGGTTTTCGAGCAGGTGACGGACGCGCGCGTTTTCGCGGATTTCGACGTGGCCCTTTCCGTCCACTTCGGCGGTTTCGCAGAAACAGGCGTGACCCTCGTTGAACCACGTGGCATTCTCGATCATGCTGCAGGCGTAAAAGAGATACTGATGGAACCCCTCATGCTTGATGATGTCCAGGGTCTTCTCCTTGTCCTTGCCCTGCGAGAGGATCACCAGTTCACGGCGGCTGGGGTTCCAGAGGCCGATGCTCCATTCAAGGCTTTTGCCGACATATTGCTTGTAGGTCTCCTCGGTTTCGCAGATGCGGACGACGCTGACGTCGGTGGCGTTATCGAAGGGCGGGATGAGTTTGGTGAAGGCCTCGCGCAGGACGGGCATGGTGGCCTGTAGTTCTTTGACGAGGGACTTGCCGGTGGAGCTGCGGATATTCGAGAGGAAGATGTACTCGGGCGTTTCGGCGAACCACCAGTCCTTCATGTTGGCGATGCTTTTGCGCGCAGCGGTGCGGCTGGGGTGATCGGGGATGACGACAGCGGAGGTTTTCCCTGCGGCGGCCAGGGTGTTGAGGGCTTTGGGCTGCACGCCCGCGGCGGCGACCGCACCGGTCTGCGGGATGGCCGTCAGGTTGGCAAGAAACTGTGTTTCAAAGTCTTTGCGCACTTTCGACTTCAGCGTGCCGTCGGCGATCTTGATGACGGCGCAGAACCAGTCGGAGGGGGCGGTCTGGCCATTGGGTTTGCGGGTTTTGACGCGAAAGGCGTAGACCAGTGTGGAGGATTCCTCGACCGGGAAGAAGGTGGCGTTGATGAGGTTGAAGGACTGGGTGTGCAGCGGCTCCGGAGCTTTGGGCGTACAGGAGGAGAACGCCTTGACCCAGGCGGAGAGGGCGTCGGGGCTGGCGGGATCGAAAGCCATGGCGGGATCGGCTACCGCTTTGTCGAAATCTTCGCGCAGCACATGCTTGGGCTCGGAGGGAAACGCTGGGAAAAGTTGGGTCGGGCGGCCAAGGATCAGGAGGTTGTTGGCCTCGTCGCGCCACTGGCCGGCGTGCTGGGTGGCGTACCAGAGTTCGAACGGGTCGAACATGTCGCGTTTGTAGGTCTCTTCGCCGCGTGTAAACGTGTAGGTGTAAGTCTTGTACTGGGCGAGCGGCTCGGGAGCCGAGTTGCCCAGCACGCGGATGCGCAAGCCGAGGTTGGGGTAGTTTTTGTCGGAACGGAAGGAGGGGGCGGCCGAGGCGGAGCAGGCGAACCCGATCAAGCAGCTGATGAGGCACATCCCCAGTGTGCATCGAACATATGGCTTTATCATGACAGAATCCTTTATGTGAAAGAGTATATCGGATTTTGTCTGTTCTGCAAACCCTCCTGGTTTCGACGAAAATGAGATTTTCAAAGAAAAGGCCTGTTACGGTCGCGGGGAATGGAGTGTATTTTGTTGAAAAGGAGATGGAGTATGAAAAGAGGATGTGTTGGGTGTGTTGCGATCATGCTTGTTCTCAGTGCACCTGCGCAGAAGAGCGCGGAGATGCCGACTGCTGCGAAGCAGGCGCTAACCAAGATGGAGGCTACGGTCATTCAGGCCAAGAAGAAGGCGATTGCGGACCTGACTTTGATCATGAACGCTGAGACGCGTGCGGGGCGTCTCGATTCAGCCGTCACGATCAATGCGAAGATCAAGGAGCTGACCGTCGATACCGAAGGGGAGAGGGCAGAGGGCAAGAAGGGGGCTGACTTTCTGCCTGGCGTGTGGCGCATGCAAAACGGCGTACGGGTTTCCATTGAGAAGAACAATACGTTTTCGGCAGCCGGCGGAAACTTCAAGTGGTCCGGCACGTGGCACGTTGACAACGGCCAGCTGGTTGTAGACAGCACGGTGTTTGTCGATACGTATGAACTGCCTGCGAAGAAAGAGGCTCGCAACGGTAAATCGGCCTGGATAATCAGAGGCAAGAACAACAAGGGGGAGCTCGTCTCCATGGAGAAACAAGACTAAGTGGCGGCGCGACAAAAAAAGAGCCCCGGCCAGAACCGGAGCTCTTCTTTCGCTTGAATCAGGAGTCGGACGTTTACACCAGGCCCTGCTCCAGCATCGCGGTGGCAACCTTCATGAAGCCGGCGATGTTTGCGCCCATCACATAGTTGCCCTTGTGGCCGAACTCTTCGGCGCGCTCCCAGCACTGCTGGTGGATGTCCACCATGATCATGTGGAGGCGCTTCTCGACCTCTTCGCGTGTCCAGGAGTAGCGCATCGAGTTCTGGCTCATCTCCAGACCCGAGGTGGCCACGCCGCCGGCGTTGGCGGCTTTGCCGGGTGCGTACATGATCTTCGTCTTCACGAACTGATCGACCGCTTCCGGGGTGCTCGGCATGTTCGCGCCTTCGGCGACCAGTTTGCAGCCATTCTTGATCAGGGTCACCGCTTCATCGCCGCTGACCTCGTTTTGAGTCGCCGAGGGGAAGGCGCAGTTGCAGGGGATGCCCCAGGGACGCTGACCTTCGAGGTACTCGCAACCGAACTTGGTTGCATAATCCTTGATGCGGCCGCGCTTGACGTTCTTGAGATCCATGACGAAAGCGAGCTTCTCGGCGTCGATGCCGGCCTTGTCGTAGATGGTTCCGGCGGAGTCGGAGAGCGAGACGCAGGTGGCGCCGAGCTGGTTCAGCTTCTCGACGGTATACTGAGCGACGTTACCCGACCCGGAGACCGTGCAAATCTTGCCTTCGAGGCTTTCGCCGCGCTTCTTGAGCATCTCCTGGGCGAAAAAGACACAGCCGTAGCCTGTGGCTTCCGGGCGGATCAGCGAGCCGCCCCACGTGAGGCCCTTGCCGGTCAGCACGCCGGTGAACTCGTTGCGCAGGCGCTTGTATTCGCCGAACAGGTAGCCGATTTCGCGGCCGCCCACGCCGATATCGCCGGCCGGGACGTCGGTGTTGGGCCCGATGTGACGGAAAAGTTCCTTCATGAAGGATTGGCAGAAACGCATCACTTCGCGGTCTGACTTACCCTTGGGGTCAAAGTCCGAGCCGCCCTTGCCGCCGCCCATGGGCAGCGTGGTGAGGGCGTTCTTGAAGAGCTGCTCGAAGCCGAGGAACTTCAGGATGCTCTGGTTCACGGAGGGGTGCAGGCGCAGACCGCCTTTGTAAGGGCCGATGGCGCTGCTGAACTCGATGCGGAATCCGCGGTTGACGTGGAACACGCCCTTGTCATCTTCCCAAGGCACGCGGAAAACAATCATACGCTCGGGCTCAACAATGCGATCGAGAATGCGCTCTTTCTCCAAAATGGGACGGGCGGCCACCACGGGCTCAAGCGACTCCAGAACCTCTTGGACGGCCTGTAGGAATTCCGGCTCATTCGCATTGCGCTTGCGGACGTTCTCGAGAACGTTTTTAACGTAGCTCATTTTTATCTCCTAAACCGCTTATTACAACATTTTTGTTGTTTTACTGGTTACGGTTAACCAATAATATAAGCATCAATGGTGCCATATATTCTATTTTAGTGAAATATATAGCTTATTTCGAATCTACAGCACAGATAGACTGTATAAACAGAAAATAAAGACAATTATGTACGACAATTATGTTGTATACGACATAATTGTCGTTAAGTTCTCCTTGTTAAGCCAGAGATTTCCTCGTTCTCGAACAGGAGGGGTATGGGGTATCGAAAGTGTTCTGACGGCTTTTCAATCGCTTTTCCTTGCCAACCGTCCACCGACGTGTTTTACTAAGGTATGTTCTCTTCTGTCAAGCCTGTTAAGGAGTCGTTCGAATGCAGATGACGCCTATCTATTGGTTGGTTCTTGGGATTGTGCTGTTTATCCTAGAGGTGATGACACCCGGACTGATCTCGATGTTTTTCGGTTTGTCCGCGTTGACGGTCGCCTTGATCGCGTGGATCTGCCCGCTCCCGCAGGGCGTGCAGTGGATGGTCTTTTCCGCCTTCTCCGTGATCTATATCCTCCTGCTGCGGAAGAGTCTGAAAAAGGTTTTCAAAGGTAAGAAAGAGGTCTCGGGGGGCATGGACGACAGTTTCTCCGGGCGTTTGGCGGTTGTGTCGGAGCCTGTTGCGCCGAACAAACCGGGCCGCGTGGAGTTCAACGGGTGCGACTGGACGGCGGAGGCGGACGCGGAAATTCCGGTCGGCCGGTCTGTGCGCATCCTCGGTAAAACGAACCTGACGCTGAAAGTCGAAGCGGTTTAGCGTTCACAGGGGTGTCGGCTGTGTCAGATGGGTCAGACATGCAGAAAAGAAGGAGCGGAAAATGGGACAGTTCATTGGATTACTGATTGCGTTCGCGGTGGTCTTTACGATTCTCAAATGCGTGCGGATCGTGCCGCAAAGGCAGGCCTACATTGTGGAGCGATTGGGCAAATACCACTGTACGCTCGACGCGGGACTGCATCTGCTGGTGCCGCTTATTGACCGTGTGGCTTACAAACAGTCGCTCAAGGAGCAGGCCATCGACGTGCCGCCGCAGCAGTGCATCACGAAAGACAACATCACGGTCGAGGTTGACGGCATTCTCTATCTGATGGTGATGGATCCGGCCAAGGCCTCCTACGGCATCGGCAACTACCTCTTCGCCACCGTGCAGCTCGCGCAGACCACCATGCGCAGCGAGATGGGCAAGCTCGAACTGGATAAAAGCTTCGAGGAGCGCATGCTGGTGAACGCGGCGATCGTCGAGGCGGTTGACAAGGCTTCCGACCCGTGGGGCGTGAAGGTCACGCGGTACGAAATCAAGAACATCACGCCGCCTCAGACCATCCGCGACGCGATGGAGAAGCAGATGCGCGCCGAGCGCGAGAAGCGCGCGCTGATCGCCGAATCCGAAGGCGACCGACAGGCCAAGATCAACCGCGCCGAGGGCGACAGGCAGGAGGCGATCGCCCGGTCCGAGGGCGAAAAGATGAAGCGCATCAACGAGGCGGCGGGCCGCGCGCAGGAGATCCTTCTGGTGGCCGAAGCACAGGGGAACGGCATTCGTCAGGTGGCGGCCGCCATCAACGGCGAAGGCGGTCTCTATGCGATGAACATGCAGCTCGCGCAACAGTACCTGACCGAGTTCGGCAAGATGGCCAAGACCAACAACACGATGATCGTGCCGTCCGACCTCGCGAACGTGGCTGGAATACTGAAAGCCGCAACGACGATCGTCAAGACCGCATAATGCTCGAAAAGGGCAGGTAAGTTTCAGTGTTGACCGCTCGGCCTCCGAGGTGCAGGCGCTGAGCGGTCATTTCATTTCTTGCGACTGTTTCTTTGCGAAGAAGGTCCGCCGGTGCTGTTCCGCGAGCGCCTGAAGCTTGGCGGCCACGTCCGGGTACTTATCGAGCACATTGGTTGTTTCGAACGGGTCGGCCTGCATATCGAAGAGCGAGAGGCCGATCTGCTCCCGCCGGTATTTGCCTGGCAGGCCGTCCTTGCCGGCTTCGGCCAGCGTGAGGTAGCCGTGTGGCACATGGAGCTTCCAGCGGCCGTCGCCGCTGACGATGCCGTCGAAGCTGCCGGCGGTTGTGAACGAATAGTAGGCGTGCGGGCTCTTCGCGCCCGGCTTGCCGGTGATAAGGTTCCAGACGTCCTTGCCGTCGAGCGGCGTCGGCGGCAGCGCAGCACCGGCCAGCCGCGCGACCGTCGGAAGCAGGTCAATCGTGCAGAGCATCGCGTCTGAAACGCCGCCCGCCGGGATGCGGCCCGGAAATTTCATGATGCAGGCGCTGCGCGTACCGCCGTCGAAACCTGTTCCCTTGGCCTCGCGGTAAGGGGTCTTGCCCGCGTGGTTGCCGTAGGAGATCCACGGACCATTATCGGAGGTGAAGACCACCAGCGTGTTCTCTTCCACGCCCGTCTCGCGCAGCGCGCGCAGAATCTCGCCCACCGACCAATCGATCTCTAGCATCACGTCGCCGTAAAGGCCTGCGCCGGATGATTTGCCGCGGAACTTCTCGCTGACCGCGAGCGGCACGTGCGGCATGTTGTGCGGCACGTAAAGGAAGAAGGGCTGGTTCTTCCTTCGCCGGATGAAGTCGACCGCATGCTCGGTGTACCACTGGGTCAGATGCGTCTGGTCTTCCTTGCTCACGCTCTCGATCGCGACCTGGCCGTTCTCCCAGAACTGGAGAGGGAAGGCGTCGAAGCTGCGCGATTCGGGGTGATGCAGCCACATGTCGTTGGAGTACATCAGGCCGCACGATTCGTCGAAACCGCGCGCGGGCGGACGCGTCTCGGGTTGGTCGCCGATATGCCACTTGCCGAAAACCGCGGTCGCATAGCCCTTGGGCTTGAGCACCTGTGCGATTGTTGGCCACTTAGGATCCATGCCGCGCTGGCGCGGGCCGTGAGCGCCGACGAGGCCGGTGCGCTCGGGATAGCAGCCGGTGAGGAGCGCGCCGCGGGAGGCGGAGCAGATGGCTTGCGGCACGTGAAAATTGGTGAAACGGCAACCTTCTGCTGCCAATTTCCGCACGTTCGGCGTGTCGTACGCGGGCGAGCCGAAGGGGCGGAAGTCCGCGAAACCGGAATCGTCGAGGAAGATCACCACGATGTTGGGCGGACGCGATTTCTGCCCCAACGACACACAGGAGGAGGCCAGCCCTGCAGCGGCGCTGAGCCCAGCGGTTTTCAGAAACTCCCGGCGTGACGTTTCATGTCTCATGGTTTCCCTCCCTTCGTGGCACGTGCCTTCAATGAAACAACATAATATAGTTAAAACAAAGGTTCAAAGGAGCAAAGAAATCAGAAAGGGCGTGTGTGGCGTCGTTGCCTTTGTGGCAAAAACGGCCCCGTTCGCATCGAGATCACCCGTACGAGCAGCAGTAGTCGGTGAGGGTGGCGACGTTCAGGCTGAATTTGGCGTGGGCGGGCACTTCGAAGGTTTCGCCGCCGCGCACGGTCTTCCATGCGGTCTCTCCGGGAAGCAGCACTTCGAGGTCGCCGGACAGGATCTCCATGACCTCGCGGGTGTCGGTGCCGAAGGTGTACTCGCCGGGCAGCATGATGCCAAGGGTTTTCTTTGTCCCGTCCGCAAAAAGCACGGTGCGACTGGTCACCTTGCCGTCCGAATAGACATTGGCGTTCTTGACGATGGTCACATTCTTGAATTCGTTCATGGCATCTCCTTGAGGCGGATTGGGCTGTTAGACGGTGGTGCAAAGAAATCAAACGTCAAAAGCATAGGCGAAAGAGGGTGCGCCCGCAAGCCGCGTTTGCGCGGCGCAGTTTTTTGATGTACAATATAAGTAATCGTGTAAAGGAATTTTGCGTATGAATCAGGGTTTGATGGAGCGACGGACGTTTCTCGGAGCAGCGGGCTTTGCGGCGTGCGGTTGTCTGTGTGGCGAGGCGTGCGCGGCTACGGGTGATGACGCCTGTGTGGACGCGATCTGCGGCATCTATTGCGGCGCGTGTCCCGCGCTGATGGCGAGCAAGGACGCGAAAACGTCCGCTGACATCAAGTGCCTCGGTTGCCGCAGCACCAAAAAAATTCCCGGCTATGCGCCGAAATGCGAGGTTCGCAAGTGTGCCAAAGCCAAGATGCTGCAGTCCTGCGGCCTTTGCAAAAGCTACCCGTGCGACAAGGTCAAGTCGCTCTTCAACGAAACGCCGAAGTACGGCCTGCGCGAAAAGTATCTCAATACGGTCCGCGATAGAGGGCTGCCCGCTTGGCTCGCCGAGATGAAGACGCGTTGGACCTGCAAGAAGTGCCAGACGCCGTTCGGTTACGCCACGACCACCTGCAAAAAGTGCGGTGAGAAGGTGTACTCCGACGCCGAAGAGTTCGCAGAGTTCAAGAAGACGAAGGCGTAATCTCGAAAGCTCAGAGGCTGTAGGACGATAGACTGTCAGGTGGACAGGATGTGGCACGGGCGTCTCGCCCGTGATGACCATGAGCGGGCCACTCATGCCACAGATGCTCGCTTGCGGGTGAACGGGTTGTTATGCGGACTGATCGTTCCATCCTATCTGTGGTGCTGGTCGCGCTGACGGGTGCGGCAGGCATCTCGTCCGCGGCGACGGGGCCGCTGTTGTCTGACACCAACCTGTTCGCCGCACTGAATCTGGACTATCCAGGCTTGGCGCAGGTCAAGACGAGCGTTGCTCAAAGCGACTATCCTGCCGCGCTTACCAATCTCGCCGCCTATCTGCGCGGCCGTACCAACGTGACGTGGTTCTTCAATCCGCATGCGGTCACCAATGCGGTCTCGTACAACAAGTCGCAAGCGGACGCGACGGCCACCGGCACAGAAACGTCCGTGAGCATTCCGTACACTTTTCCGGGAGGGAACATCGATTGGTTTTTCAACGTCACCACGAACCCCGCCAACGGCTATGCGCCTGACAATGAGTGGCAGTGGCAGCTGAACCGCATGATGTGGTGGCCGAACCTCGGGCAGACCTACTGGGGGCGCTCGCGCGATGAGACCTATGCGCAGGCCTGGGTGGGCCAGTTGCGCGACTGGATCGCCGACTGTCCCGCGCAGAGTTCGCTCAAGAATGTCGCGGGATCGACGTGGCGCACCATCGAGACCGGCCTGCGCATGTCCACCTACTGGCCCGACACTTACCACCGCTTCTTGGATTCACCCTCTTTCGCAGACGCCGACGTGGCGCTCTACCTGAAGTCGTGCGTCGAGCAGGCGCGTTACCTCAACAGCTTCTATACGCAAGCGAACTTCCTTACCATGGAAATGGCAGGGCTCTATACGGTCGGCGCGCTCTATCCTGAGCTGAACGAGGCCGCTGGCTGGCGCACGCTTGCCGCGCAGAAACTGTACGAACAGCAGAACGTCCAGTTTCTCCCGGATGGCTGGCACTACGAGCTGTCGCCTGGCTATCATGCGGTGGCGATCGACAACACCTTGCAAATCTATCAACTGGCTGCCATCGAAGGTGTGACAGGTGAGTTGCCCGCCGGCTATCTCGCCGGTCTCGAAAAGGCCTATCAGGCACTGCTGTACATGGCGGCTCCGAACCGCGTGACGCCTCCGGTGAACGATTCGGGCCGCAACGATGTCAAAGCCCGCCTGCAAGAGGGGTACTCATATTTCACCAACCGTCTCGATTTTCTCTGGCTCGCCACCGGCGGCGCACAGGGCGCACCGCCTGCACAAACCTCCTACAGCTTTCCGTACGGCGGTTTTAACGCCATGCGCTCCGGCTGGGAGACCAATGCGAACTTCGCTTTCTTCGATGCGGGCGCGCTGGGGCAGAGCGGCCACAGGCACGAGGACAAGCTGGCGCTGCAGCTCTGGTGCTACGGAAGGGAACTCCTGTTCGACCATGGCGCGGGTAACTACGAGACCAGCGTCTGGCGCAATTATTCGATATCGAGCTACGGCCACAACACAGTCGTGGTGGACGGACTCGACCAAGAAGGCGGCGACGGCAACGCGACGTTGCCCGACCCCGACTATGTGGCTACGAACTCAATCAACATGCGCTGGGAGTCCGATATCACGCATGATTTCGCGGCCGGCACATACGACCGCGGCTATTCGAACTACACCTATCGGCCAGCCGCACAAACGCGGCGTGTGCTGTTCGTGAAGCCCGATCTGTTCCTGGTGGCCGATACGCTCGCGCCCTCGTCGTCCGGAGTGAGCCACACCTACGAGGCCCGCTGGAATCTCTTCCCGACTAACACGGCTGTCGATGCGGTCACCAAGGTTATAACGACCGCCGACGCCGGCGCCGCCAACCTCGCGATCGTCCCGTGTCTCAGTGCCGGCCTCGCGGTCTCGAACATCGTCGCGCAAGACTCAGCCGTCCTTTCGCAGGTGCTCGGCTGGAAGGTTCAGAGCGGCGTCACGACGCACGTGCCCTGCACAACCGTCACGCATACGCGCAGCGGTTCGGGCACCAACCAATTCCTGACACTCTTCTTGCCGCTTGCGGCTGGGGCGTCCAATCCTGTTGCGCAAGTCACGGCGACCGGACCGACCTCTGCCGAGGTGCTGCTGCGTGACGGGCGCACGCTGAAGGTGTCTGCCGATCCCAACCCTGCTCGCGGCCTGCGGCTGATCGAGCTTTCGGCTGCTGGCGTCACCAACCGTGCGGTGGGCGCGGGCTTTGTGCCGCCGACGATCACGGCAGTGTCGAATGTGGTGATGAGCCCCAACCGGAGCAGCAGCGTGCAGGTGACGGTCGGCGACATAGACTCGGCGGCGAACAGTCTCGTGGTCAGCGGGGTCGCGCTCGACCCCGCGCTGCTGCCTGCGGCGGGCATCGTCGCCAGCGGCACCGGCGCGACACGAACGGTCACCCTCACGCCTGCGGCAGGCAGGAGCGGCAGCACCTCCGTGATCCTCACAGTGGCCGATATGGATGGGTCGACCACCTCGGTGTCGTTCCAACTTACCGTCGATGCGCCGCCGGTCGCCATAAGCGAAGTCGGCGGCCGCACGCAGGAGGAGGCCGGTATCGATATTGACCTGCGCACACTGGTAACAGACGACCTGACCCCTGTCTCGAATCTGCTGTTCGCGGTGGCCGGTGCGGTCGGCGGCACCGCGACACTGAACGCGGACGGGTATACGGCGCATTTCACGCCCGCAAGCAACTTCACCGGTATCGCCACGATCAACTACACGGCGCGGGACACCGCCATCGACCCTCGGTTGTTTCTGCATTACGATTTCGAACAGGCCACGCTCGCGACCAACCAGCTTGTCGCTGATCGCTCGGGCCACGCTCGCGACGGGACCTTCGAGACGTTCGGCAAGGGCTTCGGACTCTTGACGAATACCACGCCCGCCGCGCTTGCGCGGGTCACGCAGAAGTCGTTCCTGATTCGCGAAAGCGGCGATTTCAACGGCGCGCGTATCCGTCGCAGTGTGACGACGAACGAATTCAATTTCAGCGATCGATCCTGGACCCTCAGCGGTTGGTTCAACCGTGCCGCGCAAACCAACGACGATTTCATCTTCTACATCGGGAAAGGCGACGGTTTCGGTGCGAATGAGGAGCTTCAGCTGTTTGGCGTGTCGGGTGCCGCCACCCTGGGCCTGCGACACTATATCGCCGAGGTCACAACGGATGTGGATCTGAGCGCCTCCAATATTGTTGTCGGAACGTGGCACCATGTGGCGGTGACCTTCGCGAGGAGCGGCGCGAGGACAGGCCAGATGTCGCTGTACGTCGACGGGCAGTTGAAGGGGAGCGACAGTACATTTACGCTCAATCTCGATCAGACCGCGCCGATCACCTTCGGCGGACATTATGCGTCGAACTTTGCGGTCGTCCGCTGGTTCAACGGGATGCTGGACGATCTGGCTGTGTTCGACGGGGCGCTGAGCGCTCCGGAGGTGGCGGCGCTCGCGGCGCAAAGCGTCGGCCACTTCGGCGGACAGACTGCGACGCTCACGGCGGACGTCGAGGTGACCGACGTCAACGACCCTCCGACCGCGTCGGCAGGCCGTGTGTATACGCTGAAGGGTGCGGCCGTGGAGATCGACCTGAGGACCTGGGTGACGGATTTCGAGACGCCCTCCTCCGGCTGGCTTTTCACGGTGGGCAGTGCGAGCAATGGCACGGTGACCCTGCTGGCCGACGGTCATACCGCACGTTTCACGCCGACCGGGACTTTTGTCGGCAACGCGGCTTTCACATTTTCGGTTACCGATATGGGGCATACGTCAGATACGTTGCTTCACTACAGTTTTGAGCCGCCCGACGCAGCAACGGATGCGCAGGTGACCGATGTGTCCGGCAACGGTCGTGACGGCACGCTCGCCGCACTGGGCACGGGCGCGTTCGCATATGTGTCAGGCGCCCCTTTCCCTGTAGTAAACACGACCTCCTTGTCGCTTACGCAAACGGGCACGGCGGGTTCGGCGCGGCTCTCGTACACGCTAGACGCAAGCGAGTATAACCTGAGTGATCGCGACTGGACTTTCGCGGGCTGGTTCCGGCGCGCCACCCGCACCGACGACGACTTCATTTTCTATATCGGCACCGACAACGGGTTCAGCGGCGGGGGCGACGAGTTGCAACTCTACTGCACCAGCGGAGCGGACACCGTTCGGGTGAATCACTACAACAGTACGAATGCGCAGGATCTCGCTTTGGTGTCAGGCTCCACGGCCTTGACCGGACAGTGGCATCACGCTGCCATGACGTTTGCCCGCACGAATACGAACGCGGGAGTGGTGCGCGCGTATCTCGACGGTACACCTTGCGGCGCGGCGACTGGCATCGCATGGGCATTGAAACAGGACAAGCCGATTATCTTCGGCGGACACGCCAGCAGCGGCACATACGAACGCATGTTCAACGGCAGGCTCGACGATCTCGTGCTCTTTTCCCGCGCGCTGAGCCCCACCGAGGTGGCCGCGCTCGCCACGCATACGGTCGCGCATTTCAACGGTCTGAGCGCCAGCAACGGGGTGACGGTCAGTGTGATCGCGCCGACAGCGGTGCCGGCGATGAGCGCACCGGGCTTCACGGGCAGTGCTTGGCACATGACGGTCACCGGGCCAGCCGGAGCGGACTTCACCATCGAGGCCTCCACGAATCTGACAACGTGGACGCCGCTGGAAAAACGCGTTTCCCCGGCGCTTCCTTTCCTCTGGAGCGATCCCGAGAGCGCTAATTTTCCAGAACGTTTCTACCGCGTGCGGCTGGAGCCGTGAGGTGACGAGGGCCCAATGGAGAACCACAGAAAAAGGAAAGATACCCGCTCTCTCAGCGGGGACGGCGAGCCGGGTCGCCCGCACGCAGGTTCGAGGCTCTCCCAGCGGTCGAGCCCTTCCTTATGGGGCCATTGTACAAGAGGGAGCTCCCTGGTAACGCGGGGGGCGCTGGCAGCTCTGCTCTGCGGTTCGCTCACTGTTTGTGCCGACGAGTTCGATGTTTTGCGACAAAAGTGGAAAGATATCACCACGGGCACGGGCTATGACACCTCCGACACGGACGTGAAGTCGCGCTTGTCCAGCATCGCGAGTGCGGCCAACAGCTCGTGGTCGAGCATGGACAAATCGATGTCGCGCTCGAACTTGTGGAGCGATGCCGCAAGCACGAACGTGTCGGCACATATCACGACGTGTTACGGCCGGCTTCGCAACATGGCTTTGGCTTATGCAACAGCCGGCTGCTCGCTTTACACGAATGCCACGCTACTGGCGGATACGCTGGGCGGACTCGACTGGATGGACGCCAACCGCTACAACGCTACGAAAGCGCAGTACGACAATTGGTGGGACTGGGAGATCGGTGCGCCAATGAATCTGACTGACATCGCGGTGCTGCTCTATGGGCAGCTCTCTGGCTCTCAGCTCACCAACACCATGAACGCGGTGAACTTCAATACGCCCACGCCCGATATGACGCAGGCGAACAAAGTGTGGAAAGCTCGCGTGGTCGGCGTGCGCGGCTGCGTGGTGAAGGATGCGGCGAAGATCGCGCTCGCCCGCGATGCCTTCAGCGCCGTGTTTCCGTATGTGACCACCAGCGACGGCTTCTATCGGGACGGCTCTTTCGTGCAGCACGACTATCTTCCCTACACCGCAGGCTACGGGGCTTCGCTGCTCGCCACGATGACGCCGATGCTTGTCTGGTTTTCCGGCTCGACATGGGCCGTCACCGATGCGGCGCAGACGAACCTCTATCAGTGGGTGTACAACTCGTTTGAGCCGATCATCTATCGCGGTGCGGCGTGGGATTCGGTCCGCGGGCGTGAGATTTCGCGCTCCGGCAGCTCTCCACAAGGCACGGGCCACAGCATCCTGCAGTCCATCCTGCAGACGTCTCAGTTCGCGCCGCCGGCCGATGCGGCACGTATGCGCAGCATGGTCAAGTACTGGGCGCAGAGCGACACCGTGCGCAGCTTCGTCGACAACACGCCGCTGCCGTTGCTGACGGCGGCCAAGCAGCTCATGTCGGACACGAACACGGTGCCGCGCAGCGAGCTGATCGGGCATTATCACTTCGGCGAGATGGACCGCGTCATCCATCTCCGTCCCGGCTATGGTTTGTGCCTGAGCCTGTCCTCGAGCCGGATCGCGAACTTCGAGTCGATCAACGGCGAGAACATGCGCGGCTGGTACACCGGTGACGGCATGACCGCGATTTACAACGCGGATCTCAACTGCTACGGCGATTCGTATTGGCCCACCGTCGATGCCTACCGCATGCCCGGCACGACCGTCGACACCATGATCCGGACGCCACCCACCAATCAGACTCGCGCCAACGGCCAGACTACGCGCGGGGCCTACGCCTGGGTCGGCGGAGCGAAACTCGGCGATGTCGGCGCGGCCGGCATGCAGCTCGACGCATGGAACGCGACGCTCACGGCGAAGAAGTCCTGGTTCATGTTCGAAAACGAAACTGTCTGCCTCGGCGCGGGCCTCACGAGCACAGACAGCCGCCGGATCGAGACCATCGTGGAAAACCGCAAGCTGCTGACCAACGGCGGCACGAACACGTTCAGTGTGAACGGCAGCGTAAAGCCTGCGGCTCTGGGATGGAGTGAGACCGTGACCAATGCGAGTTGGGCGCATCTCGCGGGCAACGTCGCGGGTTCCGATATCGGCTACTATTTTCCGCAGGCGTCCACGGTGAAAGCGCTTCGCGAAGCCCGCACCGGTTCTTGGTACGAGGTCAACACCGGAGGCTCCACCAATCCGGTCACGCGCAACTATCTGACGCTGTGGTTCGACCACGGCCTCAATCCCACCAACGCCACGTATGCCTATGTGCTGCTGCCGAATCTGAGCGCGTCGGAAACGGCGGCTTATGCGGCGTCGCCGGAGGTGACCGTGCTGGAGAACTCACCCCGGGCACAAGGCGTGTGCGAGATAGACTTGGGTTACACGGCAGTCAACTTCTGGAACAGCGGCACCAACAGCCTCGGTGGCATCACGGTGAATAAGCCCTGTAGTGTGATCGCCCGCAATAACGGTGTTTATTTGGATGTCGCCGTGTCAGATCCGACGCAGACTAACACCGGCAGTATTGCTGTGGAGGTCATGGCGGCGGCCGCGGGGGTGGTCTCGCTGGATGCAGGCGTGACGGTGGTGCAGATGACACCCACCGTCAAACTGGCGGTCAGCGCCAACGCAGCCGACGGGCGGAGCTATCGCGCGACCCTCTATCTGGGGAAAGTGCAAACCGTTGCGCTCACCGCTGTCGCCGATGCCTATGTCGAGAACGGCACGAATGAGGGGAACAACTATGGGACGTCAACAAGCCTCGTCGTGAAAAACAGCGGCGGCAGCACGCTGACGCGCGAATCCTATTTGCGCTTCGACCTTTCAGCCCAGACCAACGGCCTGCTGTTCGACGCCGCGCTACGCCTCACTTACGTCACCTGCAACGGAGGAGACACGCAGACGGTTTCGGCTGTTTCCGACCATGCGTGGACAGAGCGCGGCATCGTGTGGACGAACAAGCCCGCGTCCGGTGCGGAGCTGGCGCGATGGACGGTGCAGACGAACGTGCCGGCAGCGGTTTCGGCGGCAATCGGCGCAGCGGCGAAAGCGGCCGTCGGCGGCCCGCTCGACCTGCGCCTTTCAGCGGTCAGCGGCGCCTATGTGGCGTATGCGTCGCGCGAGTACGCCGCCGTTACTAACCGGCCGCAGCTTCTCCTGATGTACCCCCATCCGCCGCCGAAGGTTGCGTTGACCGCTCCGAGTGCCGGTGCGGCTTTTCGCTGGGCGGAGTCTGTGGCCCTGACGGCTTCCGCGTCGTCAGACGACGGCAGCGTAACGAATGTGGTTTTCTTTGACGGTGCCGCGAAACTGGGACAAAGCACACAGCTGCCCTATAGCCTGACAGTCACAAACCTCGCGCCAGGCGCGCACAGCTTCATAGCCGTGGCTGTCGATGACGCGGGCGCAACGGCCGCCAGCACACCTGTCGGCGTGACCGTGACCGCATATCCTGTCGCAAACACGGGCAAGGCGCTGACGCTGAAGAACACGCCGGTGGATATCGACCTTCGCGCGTGGGCCCGCACGTTCGCGACGCCGCTTGAGAAACTGCTCTACGCGGTGGGTCAGCCGACGAACGGCACGGTGACGCTGCTGGCGGACGGACACACGGCGCGTTTCACGCCGGCCGGAACTTTCGTCGGCAATGCGTCCTTCGCTTTCACGGTGACCGACGTGGGGTATACGTCGGACACGCTGCTCCACTACAGCTTCGAACCGCCTGATACCGCGGCGGACGCGCAGGTGTCCGATCTGTCCGGCAACGGGCGCGATGGCACGCTCGCTGCGCTAGGCACGGGGTCATTCGCGTATGTGTCGGGCGCGCCGTTCCCTGCGCTTAATAGCACCTCGCTTGCGCTGAATCAGACGGGCACGGCGGGTTCGGCGCGGCTCTCTCTCTCGCTCGGCACCAGTGAGTGCAATCTGAGCGACAGCGACTGGAGCTTTGCGGGCTGGTTCTGGCGTGCGACCCGCACGGACGATGATTTCATCTTCTACATCGGCGGCGACAACGGATTCAGCGGCGGGGGCGACGAACTGCAGCTCTACTGCGCGAGCGGGGCGGATGCCGTTCGCTTGCTCCATTACAACAGCACGAATGCGCAGGATCTCTATTTGGCGTCTGGCGCCACGGCGCTGACCGGGCAATGGCATCATGCTGCGATGACATTTGCCCGGACGAACACGAATGCCGGAGTGGTGCGCACGTATCTCGACGGTGCGCCCTTCGGCGCCGCAGCGGGCGTCGCGTGGGCGTTGCAGCAAGGCAAGCCGCTTGTTTTTGGCGGACACGTCAGCAGCAGCGCCTACGAACGCATGTTCAATGGCAGGCTCGATGATCTTGTGCTTTTCTCCCGCGCGCTGAGTTCTGCCGAGGTGACTACCCTCGCTACGCGCCCGGTCGGATATTTCAACGGACTGGCCGCCAGCAACGGGGTGACCATCGGCGTGCTCGCGCCGGCGTCGGTGCCCGCAATGAGCGCGTCAGGCTTTGCGGGCGGCGCGTGGCACATGACGGTGAGCGGACCGTCGGGGTTCGGCTACACGGTCGAGGCCTCAACCAACCTCACGACATGGATGCCGCTGGAAACATATCTCTCCCCTGCGCCGCCCTTCCTGTGGAGCGATCCCGACGCGGCGACCCTTCCCCGCCGCTTCTACCGCGTGCGGTTGGAGCCCTGACTTTTATGCAGCGCTTTGCCGTTTGGTCTTGACCATTCGGCAAAGCGCTGCATAAAAGTCAGCCATGAAAAGGTGTCTTGACGACCGCATTTTCGATGATCTGCACCGTAAGATGGTGGTATTGACTGGGCCTTGGCAGGTCGGCAAGACATATCTGGCGCGTCAGATGGCGGAGCGCTTTGGACATCCTTGCTACTTGAACTTTGACAACCCGTCTGACGCGGCGGCTATGGCCCGGCAATCGTGGCCGTCAGATACCGGCCTTTTGGTTCTGGATGAGATCCACAAAATGTCCGGGTGGAAGTCGTTCTTAAAGGGGATTTACGATACCCGTCCGGCGGGATGTGCGATGCTTGTGACGGGCAGTGCGCGCATGGACACGCTCCGGCAGACGGGCGAGTCGCTGGCCGGGCGCTACTGCCGGTATCGCCTGTGGCCGCTGTCGGTGGCGGAGCTTCGGGGCATCTGCGCTCCACAAGAGGCCTTCCGGCTGCTTCAGCGGTTCGGCGGGTTTCCCGAGCCGTTTCTGTCGGGGTCTGAGACAGAGGCGAATCGCTGGCGCAACCAGTATTACACCGACCTGGTCCGTGAGGACATCTGGAGTTCGGACGGCTTCAAGATGTCCGGGCGATGCGGCTGCTCGTCGAACTGTTGCGCAAGCGCGTGGGCTCGCCGCTGTCCTACTCGTCGCTGGCTGAAGACCTCAAGGTCGCGCCGAATACGGTGCGGCGCTATGTGGATATTCTCGAGGCGCTCCACGTCGTTCTTCTGGTGCGTCCGCATCATGCGAATTTGGCGCGGGCCATCCAGAAGGAACCCAAGCTCTATTTCTACGATGCGGGCTATGTGTTGGGAGACGAGGGCGTTCGCGTCGAGAACACAGCGGCGGTATGTTTGCGAAAATACGCGGACTACCGGTCCGATGTGGCGGGAGAAACGGTGGAACTCTGTTACATCCGGACGAAGGAGAAGCAGGAGATCGATTTCGCGCTGGTGAAGGACGGCCACCCGGAGACGCTGACAGTCCGGTTCAACCCAGAATGTCCGTACGGCACGGGGAGAAACGGGGCCGTCTTTTCCGGTTCGGGTGTCCCCAGCGGTCAGATATGGCCTATATGACAAGCCCATTCTCCAAATAAGCTCACCGCAACCCACTGTACTACCGTCTGTTACACCATGGCCCTCCCTTCATGACAGATTAGGCCGCAGCGGCCTAACATGCGAAAAACGCATGAATTGTGTCAGAATCTCCGCCCCATCCAGCCCAGTTCGTCCGTCTCGCCCCCATGTTAGGCCGCTGCGGCCTAACATGGTTAAACACTACAAAATGTGTCAGACAGCATTCGAATAAACGTAAATCCTCCTTGATTGTTCTGCAAAACTATGAAAATCTAAACTCATGGTCGGCTTGGATGTCAGCAATTGTGTCAGCGGGCCAGAATACGTTCGCAGGAGGAGAGATGACAAGAATCACCAAAACCCTATTCGCGCTGGGATGCGTCATGTTTCTCGTAACACTGACCGCATGGGGCCAAACAGGACGAACAAGGAACCGAACGTCACCGGCACGACCTCCCGCCGACGCCGGAAGCGTCCTTTCACCAGAGAAGCCACCCACATATGAGCGGGATGCAACCTTCTGGCGACAACGCTACGAAGAACTCCTCAAGACGCAGTTACCGCAGTTCACGCCGCCTACACTGGGCCAAATCGTGACCGTAACACCGCGCGCAGGTGGTCCCGTCACCGGTGAACTGCGAGCGTTGTCAGACACGACCGTCATTGTAGGTGCAACGACCTTCCGCAATGCCCAACTCACACCGGAATCATGTTGCAGCCTGTTTGCCACGGACTGGGCGGCGGCACGGGCTAAAGAAATGGTCATAAAGGAACGAACAGCCTACGAGCGGGAAGAGGATGCGAAGTGGCAGAAGACATACGCAGTCAAGAAACAACAGGCCGAGGCCCTTGGAGTTGCGATCACGAGTGCAAAACAGGACAAGCATTATGAGAGCGCAATCGCCACACTTGAAGATGCCATCGGCAAGAATCCCGACGCGCTCAACATTGATGAGGCACGGGGCATTCTTGGCACATTGAAGGACGGCTATGCCGAGGCCATCACAGCCGAAGAAGAAAAGAAGCAGATTGCTCAAGTTGCTGCCTCCGCACTCTCTTCTTCCGAGAACTTCGCCCTGTACTTTGCCACCAAGGTATCATCCAAATGGCGAACGCAGAACAAAAACACCGGCGGCCAAATTGAAATTCAAGGGAGGGTCCGCTCGGCCGACGTGTTTCTGGGCACCGACCGTGGTTGGGTCAAGTTCTATGTCATTGTGTCTCACAACGACAAACCAATCCTGGAGGGTAACTTCGACATTCGCTTCGTCAAGGACTTCGGCAAATGGGAATTTGACAAGTACACCTGCGATCATGAGTTTGGATGGGCTGACGCATATGTTCGCTTTCTGTTGAAAGACTTAGGAATGTGATGAGGAGAAGTTAGTCAGGCAACAAGCAGAACAGAAAGGAGACAACCTTGAGTATTCCCCAAGACATACCAGTCAACAGCACCGAGTTGGGTTCAGTGGTAGGCGAACTCTTTGATGCACGACTGTACAGAACCCCAGCAGGTCGTATAGCCGTCGCGATAGACATCAGGGGGAGTGCATCAGCAATGGACCTCGGAAGTGAACACATGAACTCCCGCATCAGAGATGAGGCACTAACGAAGGCAAAACGGCCACCAGATTACTATGTTGTCAACAGAATCCCAGATAAGTAATGCGAACAAGGCGCGGGAGGCGACGGGATACCGCGCCTCCGCTTTGTCGTTCGGTAATACAAATGACGAAACGACAAATACTCACGAGCTTAATCCGGATCGCGTTACTGTCTGCAATTGGTCTGATCCAGTTCATGCTGGTCATGTTCGGGTGTGTTTACGCCTGCGACCATTTTCAAGAGTCGTGGCCATTTGTCAGGCATCTCTGCGGTACCGCCCCATTCATCGGCTTTCTGACGTTGATCTATCCAGTCTATATTCTGATGGCAATGCAGCTTCCGGCTCAGCGTACACGAACCAAATGGCCTACGGCAAACTGCCCCGTGTGCGGATCCCAAACCTCCTCACCACGGATGCCCACGAACTGGCGACAGTTCATGTGGGGCGGATGGACGTGCCGGAAATGCGGTTGCGAGATGGACGCCTGCGGAAAGAAACTTTAGACAACCGAACCCGGCGACGCACCTAACACCCATTCGCCTTCGGCTCTGGGTGTTGGTGGTCGCTGACGTTGGACAATGTATGAGAATAGCACTCATATTCCTTTGTTTCCTGACTGGCTGTGCAAGAGACAACGATGCAATTAGTCTCTCATATGAAGAGCCGCACTCGAAAGAGTTCGACGCCGAGCAGCTTCGTCTTTACAGAACTGCATATCGAGCCGGCTGGGAATATGTCATTGAAAAAACACAACCCGAGTGGCTGGCTCCAGGCGCAAACACTCTCATCGAGTTACATTACACCGTATGTGAAGCTAAGCAGCCAATTGCCAAGGGTTTCTACGAGGGAGTCGATTATGGGAACCTCTTCGTTCACACCCTTTGTGAGACTAATGGCACAATAGAGGCAAAAAGACGATACTTCACCACCTTGCGAGACTACGTTATGGAGCATCCTACCACAAACTGGTACGTGCCAGCTTGGTACGTGCCGGAATGGAAAAAAAGAGTCCAACAAGGCGACACACCGAACCCTCGTTCGCCTACGGCTCACGGGTTCGGTGGTCGCTGACGTTGGGACGAGGATAATCATGACAAAAGAACCTTTAGAGTTGACTGCAACTTTGCTTCGCAAACTCGTGTGGATTTTATGCGTCCAAAGTGGAGCACTCACGATTCTTACGCTTTTCCTGATCATTGTCATGTCACTTGGCATTTATGGCCAGAAACGAGAAGACGAAGCCGCAAGAACAGTGGAAGTTGTGGTCGCAAAGACAAATCTGGTTTCGGGTGTTCTCTTAGCAAGAGATAACCTAGGAGCGATGACGATCAAGCGTTCGAAATTGAAAACAAAGGATTATGTCGATCCGGAGGATGCGCATGTGCTATTTGGCCATCGCCTGATAAGTGCAGTTGACTACAAGGGAATTGTCACCTGGAGCAATACTGACATTGTTATCACAAACGAAACAACCCAACACTGTGCCCCACCGATCGCCATCGACGACGGCACCGTCCTCAGCGGCAGTCTGCCTCCTTCCAAGATGAAGTTGATTCAAGCGTGGATCGAAATCCATAGGGAGGACTTGATTGCGGACTGGAAACTCGCCGTTTCTGGTGAACCTGTGTTTAAAATCGACCCACTCAAGTGAGGATTCCTTATGGACATCATCACACACGCCGTACCTCTTGATGGCTATCGGATCGACATCCGTACAAGTAGCGGAATTTCTGGAATATTCGATGTGAAGCCATACTTAAAGGGATCAGCCTTCAAGGAGCTTGAAAACACTTCCTATTTCCGGCTAGTCTCGCCAGCACATCACGGCATCCGATGGCCCAATGAGCAGGATTTCAGTTCCGATACGATAATTTGGGACATCCAAAATGCCCAACAAAGCGGTGGAAGCGACGGGACACCGCCGCCTCACCGCTGACGTTCGGCGATAGAAATGAAACAAATCAGAATAGATGCCGATGCGATTGTGGATTGGGCGACGTTTCACGACGTCTTTACAGAAGCCTTTGGCTTCCCTGGTTTCTATGGTCGCAACATGGACGCATGGAACGACTGCATGACGCACCTCGATGATCCCGGCGAGGAACTCTCGGAGGTCACATGCGCCAAGGGTGACTACGTCGTAATTGAGTTAGCCAATGTTGAAGCGTTCAAGAAGCGGTGTCCAGAACAGTACGCAGCACTTGTGGAATGCACCGCTTTTGTCAATTGGAGGCGCATGGAGAAGGGAAGTCCTCCACTCCTGATGCTTTCATATTACGGATGACAGGACTGCCGAACCCGGCACCCCAGCCAACCACCATTCGCCTTCGGCTCGGGTGGCGGCTGGTCGCAGGGAAGCCCGGCTCAGGCCGAACGGCAACGTTAAGCACGCGGAATAATTGCGATGATTCGCGGGCAAAGTAGTTAAGCCTATCGTTTATTCCCGGTCCGCCAGCAGCGGGGGTTATAGGCTATTCACCTTCTCCCGAACCTCTACTTTACCGGCACGGTGGGCGCGAGGGTCTTCAGGTCGGTCCAGAGGGTGCCTTCGCCGGCGTGGATGATGCGGATGCCGAGGCTCGGGTTGAGCTTGTCGACGAAGGTCAGGTCGGCCAGCGTGGCGGGGTTCTTGAAGACGGTGGCGCGCAGCTTGTCGCCGAGGGCTTTCTCGTTGGTGACAAGGAACTCGGACTTGACTTTGGCCTCGCCCTGGATCTGGGTGATCTGCGCCTGCACGGCGGCCTTCTGGAGGTTGATGTTGGCCACTTCGAGCGCGGTCTCGGCTTGGAGTGTGGCGACCTCGTTCTTGGTCTGAGCGCCGGTGGTGGCGACAAGCTTCTCAGACTCCTGATCGACCTGTTTCTTGAGCTGTTCGACCATGGCGGTCTCGGTGTTCAGCTCCGCCTGCTTGCGGGCGGTGTCCTGCCGAGCCTTGTTGGCCAGGTCCTGCTCCTTGGCGACGCTGGACTCTTGGATCGGCGTCAGGATCTGCTGCGGCACCTCGACGTGGCGGATGATCGAATTGTGAACCACGATGTGCTTCTCTTTCAGAATGCGCGTGAGCTCCGTGTTCAGATCTGTCTGGAACAACTGGCGGCCTTCGCCGTCGATGAAGTCGCGCGCTTTATAGCTCGAACCCTTAAGCCGCGAGATGGAGAGGATCTGCGGCAGGAGGATCTTGTCGACCACGGCCGGAAGATCGCCGTAGAGCATGTAGATGGTGGCGATGTTCTCGGGCAGCAGCTCGAACTCGACGGTCATGTCGAGCAGGATCTGGAAGCCATCGCGCGAAGGGAATTCGACGAAGCGGTTGATGCCGAAGGCCACGGACTCCGGCGAGACCGAGGCCATCTGCTGCTGGGTCGCGTTGGCTGCGAACGGATCAGCCTTCTGCGCCAGCGGGGCTTGGCCGCGGGACTTGGCGGCATCGGCTTTTTTGGGCGCGCTGCTTCGGCGCAGCGAGCTGCCGAGGGAGTCGGTGGCCGCCGGGGCGGCGGTGTTGAGCGCCTGCTGCGAGATGAAGCCGCGGTCGCGGTTCTTCTCAAGGTACTCGTTGCGCTTGTCCTGCTGGGCTTGGATCGTATTCTGCTGCAGCGACTCCAGCGCGCCGCTGTTGGCGGAGGAGATCTGGCTCTTGGTGATGACCACGCTGCCGGAGCGCCCGAGGATGGAGACCTGGTTCATGCCGATCTCCAGCACGTCCACCTGGTAGGCGCGCGGGTTGATGTAGTAGAGGCCGGGCTGAAGCACGTCCCGCATGACGCCCTGCTCGCCGGGCCCCGCGAACTCGCCGGGCTTGACCGGCTTGCCGGTCTGCGAGGTGACGATTCCGACGTAGCCGATGGGGATGTTCACCGCGTCGAGCTGAGTGACCTCATAGCCCTCCGGGTTGAGGCGGTAGGTTCCGGGGCCGAGCACGTCTTTCCACACGCCCTTGCAGGCGGTGTCGGCGGCGAGGATTTCGCCGGACGGCAGCTCCTTGCCGACCTTGGAAGTGACCACGCCGACCTTGCCGACCGGGATGGAGACCACGGGCACGATGCGCCAGGAGTAGTTGATCGGGTCGAGGAAGTGGCGGCCTTCGGGCAGGGGGTCGCGCTGGACGCCTTTCTCGCCGGGCGCGGCAAGGATCTGTCCGGGGGGCAGCGTCTTGCCGACCTTGGCTGTGATGATCGCCATGGAGCCGGCCGGCACCGGGATGCGGCAGAAGAGCCAGACGATCGAAAACGAGAGAAACGCGATAAAGAGAACAGGGACAAGGATGATGGAAGCGGACTTCATGGTGTGGTCCCTCCTTTCTTTGCGGGATCTTCTGGCGGCTGACTCGGTTTGGGCGGCGGCACGGATTTGGCTGCCGGGATCGCCTTCTCGGCCTTCGCTGGCGAACGCCCGCCGACAGGCAGCCCGAAGAGTTCGCCGTTCGCGTCTGTGGTCAGCACGCTCTGGACGTTCGGCGCGGTTTTCTCGTAAAGCTTGGCGCGGATGAAGTCCGCCTCCTCGCCATAGACGGAGACCTGCTGTTTCAGCACGTCGGCGTTGGCGCGGTTCTGGGCTTCGACCACTTTGCGGTCCGCCTCGGCGAGAGTGAGCATGGCTTCGGCGTCTGCGCGGGTGGCTTCGAGGTTCACCTTGGCGACGTCGAGTTCGGTCTTGGCGGCGATGGTCTTCTCGACCTTCATCTGCTCGGCGGCGATGGTTAAGCGAATCCGTTCGGTGTCAGCGGCCACCTTGAGGCGGTTCTGCTCGGCGAGCGCCTTCTGCTTCTCCAGCTCGGCCTGGGACTGCGCTTGGATCGTCTGCTGTTCGAACTTCTTGGAGTCCTGCGCCGCGAGTTCGCGGTCGCGGATGATGCCGGCGATCTCCTGAGGCGCGACGATATCGCGGATCAGCACCGAGTTGAGTGAAATGCCCCACGGCTGGCAGACCGACTTCAGGTAGGTTTCCAGGCTGTCCTGAAAGGCCTGGCGCGATTCGCCCACGATGAATTCGGTCGCGTTCTTCTTGCTGCCCTCGATGCGGAAGAAGCCGCGCGCGCTGGGAAGAATGAGCTTCTGCATGATGTCGTCCATGTCTCCGACTTCATGTGTGAGCTGCGCAACCTTATCGCCGCTGAGGTTGAACTCCAGAGTGCCTTCGACTGTGACGGGGAAGCCGTCGAGGGTGAGAAACATGATGGCGTCGCCGCCGCTGAGTTCGAAGCGCTGGCTCTGGATGTTGACGATCGACACCGCGTACAGGAAGGGGTTAAGGCGGTGCGTGCCCTCTTTGAGCACGTCGCGTTGGACGCCTTTGAACCCGGGGGCAGCGAGGAAGCCCTTGTCCGCGGCGGGGGCGGCCGCGTTGCCGGTGAGGATGTCCGTGCCGCACAGCAGAGTGACCACGCCCACGTAGCCGGGGGCGATCTTGATGTCGTCGAAGAGCTTCACCTCGTAGGCGTAGGGGTTGATGCGGTGCTTGCCGGTGCCGAGCACATCGCGCACGATGCCCTTGAAGGACTCGTCCGGCGCGATGATCTGGCCGCTGGGCAGGTCTTTGCCGAATTTCCGCACCAGCACGCCGAACTTGCCGGCCGGGATGTCCGTGGCCTTGATGATCGTCCAACTCCAGGTGTAGGGGTTGCGGAAGAAACGGCCTTCAGGCAGCACGTCGGGCTGGATGCCCTTGTATTCGGGCGAATCGGCGAGGATCCGGTCGACAGGCAGATTTTTGCCGGTCTTTTTCACGAGGATGGCGATCTCGCCGCTGTCGGGCTCGATGCGCCAACAGAACCAGACCCAGAGGCTTCCCATAATCAAGGTCGCCACGAGCAGGAAAGGCAGCAAAGCGGTGGCGGGCAGGGCAGGCATGGGCGGGCGCTGGGGCGGTGTGACCGGGCGGCGCGATGTCGTTGGACGTTGAACGTCTAGCGGCGGCGGAACAGGAATGGCTTCATCGTTCATATAGCGACCTCCGAATGTTGCCGTCAGTTTACCGGAGTGTATGCAGGCCTGTCTACGGCAAAACGCATAAACGCGGGCTCGCGTATTGACTGGTTTTGCTGGGACGTGATAACGTTTGCGCATGACACCCTTTGATATTCTGGTTCTGACGTCGGCGAACGAAGCGCAGGCAAACGGTTACCGTGCGCAGTTGGCGTGGCGGCAGGCAAACGGCCTTCTCGACCCAGCCACGCGAGTTCTGGTCATCACCGATCCGGGCGGGCGGCGCGTAGGGTCTCTCGGTGCGACGCTCAACGTGTTGGCTGTGCTGGCGGCAGAGATCGCAGACCGGAGAGCAGAGGCCAGAAGTCGGGGAGAAAAGCCCGACTTCCGATCGCTGTTCGAAGGCAAGCGCATCCTGATCTGCCACTCGGGAGGCGACAGCCGCCGCACGCCCGCCTACGCAGCGCAGGGTAAAGTCTTCACGCCCGTTCCGACTGTGGCCGCGAACGGCGCGCCGCTGGCGCTTTTCGATCTCATTTTTCGCACGGTGCAGGCGCTGCCCGCGCCGGCGGAGGGGCATGTGTTGGTGACGTCCGGCGACGTGCTGCTGACCTTCGACCACGCGTCGGTCGATCTCTCTCGCCCAGGCGTCACGGGCGTGGCGTACTTTGGGCCGGTCGAGCGCGGGTCGCGGCACGGCGTGTACGTGCCGGAAAACTTCCATTCGAACCCGCTGGGGACGGAGTGCGTGCCGGTGGTCGATTTCCTTCAGAAGCCCTCCGAGAGCGAGGCGCGCGCCTGCGGAGCGGTCGATCCTTTCGGCCATGTGGCGGTAGACACGGGGCTGGTGAGCTTCGATCCCGCGACCTGCGCGCACCTGCTTGCGGTGAGCGGTGTCAAGCTGGCGCTCGGCCGGGTGTCCGTTGGCAAGGGGCTGCTGGCGGAGGTCGTCGATGGCACGTGTCCGGCGCTGGATCTCTATGAAGAGCTGACCATGTCGGTGACGCCGCGCTTCGATGAGGCGCGGTTCCTCGAACGTTTTGTGGGCGGGCGCGGACGCGACGCCGCGCACGGCCGCCGGATGCGCGCCTTCTACCGAGCGATGCGTGCCGTGCCGTTCCAAGTGAACATCGTGCCGTACTGCGAGTTCTTCCATATCGGCAGCAGCCGAGAGTTGCTCTCCGGCTTCTCCGGACTCTCTCGCACGGCGCAGGAGTACCGCTTCGCCAACGGCAGCGGCGCGTGTGTGACAAGCGGCGGCGAGACTGGCCGCGCGTTCGTTTTCAACGCGCGCATCGCCTGTGCGCTCAAGACCGGCGCTGCGCTGATTGAGGCGGTGCATGCCTCAGAGTGCCCCAAACTGGAGCTTGAGGGCGACAATATTTTGACAGGCCTGCCGCCCGAGGCCAAAGTGGCGGTGCGGTTGGCGAGAGGCGTCGGGCTGGTCTGTCTGCCGATCGGTTCGTCCGAGTGGGCGGCGGTTGCATACGGACTTGAAGACGATTTCAAAACGCCGTTCGGCGGCGGCAAACCGTGCCTTTTCCTGAACCAGCCGGTCGAAGCGTGGATGGCTCGCAACGGTGTGGCGGCGGCGAAGCTGTGGCCGGGCGATCAGAAGGACGGCCTGTGGCGTGCGCGGCTGTGGCGTGTCGGCGAGCTGGACGACGTGCTGGCCGAGGCAATCGTCATGGGGCGCGGCGACGGGTGGACCGATGGCGTACGGGAACGCCGGGCCAGCATCGCCGAGCTGCTGCCGCGCGTGAACCACGCCCGGCTGCTGGCTGTGCGCCAGGAGATCCGGCGGCAGGTGAATCTGATGCGCGTCGCGGAACGGCTGCTGGAGGATGGCACCTTGCCCTCCGCGGTTATTTGTGGCGAGATCCAAACCCAGGACGAGGCCGAGCTCGTGCTGCGGCAACTCGCTCTCTTGCTCGAAGGTGTGGCGCTCGACCAGCCGCTGCTGCGCGCGCGCGTGCTGCGGCTGATGGCGATGATCGGCCCCCATGCCGGCTCAGCTGCTCCTCAGTCCGCCGCCTTCGCTGCCGTTTCTGAGGCTGTCGCTGTGAGCTTTGAGCCGGTCGGCAAGCCGCGCCCGGCGGCGATCCTGCACGACCAGGTGGTCTGGGTGACCACGCCCGTGCGCATCGACTTCGCCGGCGGCTGGTCGGATACGCCGCCGATCTGCACCGAGCAGGGCGGAACCGTTCTGAACGCGGCGGTGACGCTCAACGGGCTCTATCCCATCCAGGTGATGGCCAAGCTCAACACGGCGGGGTGCGTCCGGCTCTCCAGCATCGACCTCGGCGAGCGCAAAGAGATCGGCACTGCGGCGGAGCTGCTCGATCACCGCGATCCGCACGACTGGGCGGCGCTGGCCAAGGCGGCGCTGATCCTTACGGGCATCGGGCCGTCGCGCGAGGACGAGTCGCTGGGCGCGTGGCTCAAGGTTCTGGGCGGCGGGCTCGACCTGACGATCTTCTCCTCTCTGCCCAAAGGCTCAGGCATGGGCACGAGCTCAATTCTAGGTGCGGCGGTGATCGCCTGTCTTGACCGCGTGCTGGGCGTGCCGTTCAACACGGACCGGCTGATCCGCATGACGTCAATTCTGGAGCAGCGCATGTGTACGGGCGGCGGGTGGCAGGACCAGGTGGGCGGCATCATGCCGGGCGTGAAGCTGATCCGCACCCAGCCGGGCACCGACCAGACGGTGGCTTTGCGGTGGACCGTTTTCGACCTGTCCGAGACAAGCGAGCTGAAGCGGCGTTGCCTGCTCTATTTCACGGGGCAGAAGCGCATGGCGCGGAATATTCTCCAGAACGTCGTGAACGGCTATTTGGCTCGTGATCCGCTCGTGTTGCAGACCGTGCGCGACCTGAAAGCGTCGGCGCTGGAGACCAAGGAGGCGCTCGACGCGCAGGACATCGACGGGTTCGCGCGGGGCATCGCGCGGTATTGGGAGCTCAAGAAGCAGATCGACCCGGGGTCGACCAATGCGCCGATCGAGAAGCTGTTGAAGTCGGTCGCGCAGGAGACGCAGGCGGCGCTGCTGCCCGGCGCGGGCGGCGGCGGCTTCATCTTCGTGCTCGCGAAAAGCGCGGCGGCGGCGGAGCGCATCCGGCGCACGTTCGAGGCGAACCCGCCCAACGCCCATGCGCGTTTCTTCGATTTCGGCGTGGATCAGCAGGGGCTCAAAGTGACTGTGCTCTGACCCGCCGACACCGCCAAGGCACAAAGAACACCAAGGTCACCAAGATCAAAAAATCAGAATCTAAATTTCTTGGTGACCTTGGCGTCTTGGTGGTTAACTCAAAGCGCGTTGACTCACGCGGGAAGTACGGCGGCAGGCGTGCGGCGCGCGCTACTCGAACGTAAAAAAACTACGTAGCAGGCGCATCCTGACCGTATCGTCAACCAGCAAACCCTAACGGGCGCACCTGTGCAGTATGTCACCCAAGTGGCCGAAACCGCTGCCACGTATTCCGAAAAACGATCTGCGGAATGAACGTTTACATTCACGGGTGACCGGCGTATAACGCCGATAGCCGCTTCTTTCGCGTGAAGGTTGCGCTGCTGTGAGAGGGACACCAGAAGGCATTAGCAACGGGCGAGTTGCGGCAGGTGGTCGAAATGCGCGTCGCGTGAACAGAGTGGCAGGTCATGCTGGACGCACAGGGCGGCGATCCAGAGGTCGTCCGTGGGGACCGGGGTCCCTTGCATCCGCAGTCGTGCGAACAACCCCGCATAGGCGTGCGTGGTCTGTTCGTCGAGGAGGATTCTCATTTCCACAGGGCCTTGTCCACCTTGTCCATGCTCTTCAGTGCGGCGTCAAACGCCGGATCTTCGATCCATGACCCGGCAACAGGGTCGAGATCATGGCTGCACGGCGGTTCGCCGCTCATGCCCAACCCAACGGCCAGGATGTTTAGCGCAACGGAATTGAGACTCTGTCGCTCGCGTGTCGCACGCGACCGCAGTTCGCGATCGACGGCTTCTGGCACGTCCCGCAAGGTATACCGTATGCTCTTCATGCATTCAGTATTGGCGAATTCTGCCTACAGTGTCAATGGTTGGTCACACCGTTACACATGCACGGCGGCGGGGGTGCGGCGCGCGAACTCGGCGGCGAAGGCGCGGTAGGCCTCCGCGCCCTTGCTGGACGGATCGTAGAAGAGGACCGGTTTGCCGAAGCTCGGAGCCTCGCTGATACGCACGTTGCGCGGAATGACCGCCTCGTACACTTTGTCGCCGAAGTGGGAGCGGACTTCCGCGACCACGTCCGCCGCGAGACGCGTGCGTCCGTCGAACATGGTCATCAGAATGCCCTCCAACTGCAGGCCAGGGTTCACGCCGTTGTCGCGCAGCTGGTTGATGAGCGAGGTGATCACGCTCAGCCCCTCCATGGCGTAATACTCGCACTGCATGGGGACCACAATGCCGTCGGCCGCTGCGAGCGAGGAGGTCATGAGGATGCCGAGCGAGGGCGGGCAGTCCATGAGCACGTAGTCGAACACGCCTGCGGTGAGCACGCGGTCGAGCACGTTGCGCACGACGGCGAGGTGATTCTCCTGGCGCGCGATTTCAATCTCAGCGCCCGCGAGGTCGAGCTCGGAGGGGATGATGTTGATGCCTTCGTACGGAGTGGCCTGGATGATGTCCGCCACGTCGGCGACACCGGTGAGTACGGGATACAGGCTGACGCCGGGCTGGCGCTGCAGGCCGAGTCCGCTGGTGGCGTTGGCCTGCGGGTCGAGGTCGATGACCAGCACGGTCTTCTTAAGCTCCGACAGCGCGGCGGCGAGGTTGACCACCGTGGTGGTTTTGCCGACGCCGCCCTTCTGGTTGGCGATGGCGATGACGCGCGAACTCCGTGTGCTCATGGAAAAACTCCGTTAGGGAAGAGGGTGCTCGTTACGGGTTATGCGTTGTCGGTTAGAGGTTTACCCATGCGCCGTTACGAACATGTAACACGTAACCAATGACAGGCGGCGCTATCTTTTAATCATGCCGATTTCGCGGGCGTAGGCGAACATGCCGCCCGCAGCGATGACCGGCGCGACGGCGCCGACCGGTTTAAGTCCGAAGACGGTGCCGTCCGAGAGGCGGGTGACGGTATTCTTCTCGATATTCACCTCGGCCAGATCGCCGGTCTTGAATTCGCCGCACAGGCGCTTCTCGGACTCGAGCGGGAAAATCTCTCCTGTGGCCACGGAGTTGCGGAAGAAGATGCGCGCGTAGCTCTCCGCCACGACCGCCTTGGCCCCAGCCGCGCCCAATGCGATCGGCGCGTGCTCACGCGAAGAGCCGCACCCGAAGTTGCGTCCGCCGATGATGATCGGATAGGGCGTGGTGCCATCGGGGTTCGAGGCGTATTTCGGGAAGCCGTCGGGCAGCCCGGCCAGCGCGTACGAGCCGAGCTTGCGGTACTCTTCCGGGATTGTCGGGACGAGGTTCAGGTAACAGGCGGGAATCAGCAGGTCGGTGTCGATGTTGTCTTCGAGCACGTAGACCGGTCCGCGGATCAGGGTCTTTTTTGCCATAACGATAATCTCCTGAAAGGGATAAGCGGGGCGGACACGCTGGTCCGCCCCTGCAGGGTTACACATCACGCGGATCGGTGATGTGGCCGGTGATGGCCGTAGCCGCCGCGGTGTAAGGCGACGCAAGATAGATCTGCGACTCCTTTGACCCCATGCGGCCGATGAAGTTGCGGTTCGTCGTGCTGACCACCACCTCCTTGCCGTGGGTGCGGCCGAAGGTGTCGAGCGGGCCGCCCAAACAGGCCGCACAGGACGGCGGTGCGATGGGCTCGACGCCCGCCGACTCGAAGATCTGGCGCAGGCTCTGGCCGTCGATCTTCGTGTCGACGAGGCCCTGCTCGACCGTGCGCGTGGCCGGCACGATGAGCGTGCGCACAGCGACCTTGCGGCCCCTCATGATCTTCGCCGCCATGACGAAGTCCTCCAGCTTGCCGCCTGTGCAGGAGCCGATGTAGACCTGCGTGACCTTGACATCGCGGCAGGCGCGCGCCAGCGCCTTGTTGTCGGGCAGGTGCGGCTTGGCCACGACCGGCTCGAGATTGGAGACGTCGTAGCGGCGCTCGGCCTGAACCTTCGCGTCCGGGTCGCTGAAGAGCGGCTCGTAGGGCTTCTTGGTGCGTGCGTTGACGTAGTCGAAGGTCTTCTGGTCGGGCGCGATGATGCCGTTCTTGGCACCGGCCTCGACCGCCATGTTGCAGATCGTGCAGCGCTCGTCGATGCTGAGCGATGAGATGGCCGACCCCGTGAACTCCATCGCACAGTAGGTCGCGCCGTCGACGCTGATGTCGCCGATGATGTGGAGGATCAGGTCCTTCGCCGAAAGATAGGAAGGCATCTGGCCGTCCAGCACGAAACGCAGGGTCGGCGGCACTTTGACCAACAGCTTGCCCGCGCCGAGGATGAAGCCCGCGTCGGTGTTGCCGATGCCGGTCGAGAACGCGCCCAGCGCGCCGTGCGTGCAGGTGTGCGAGTCTGTGCCGAAGATCGTTTCGCCGGGCCGGACGTGGCCGAGCTCCGGCAGCGCCACATGGCAGACGCCGCAGTAGCTCGAGGTGCCCGGATCGTAGAAATAGGGCAACTTCTGCTCCTTGACGAAGGCGCGCAACGTGTCGATGTTGCGGTGAGCCTTCTCGTCGGCCGTGTAGATGTAGTGATCGGGCAGGATAACGATCTTCTCGCGGTCGAAGACCTGGGCGTCCTTGCCGAACTCGCGCTGGAAGATGCCGATCGTCCCCGGCCCGCAAACGTCGTGCGTCAGCAGGATGCCGCAGTTGACCCAGATGTTGTCTCCAGGGGAGATCAGTTTCGCGCCCGACTCGCGGGCCAGAATTTTTTCAGTGATCGTCATAGTTCGCGTTCTCCCAAAAGAAAGGCAGTGAGGACGGCCTCGCGGGCCGGCTCGCTTATCCCCGCCCCTGAACCAAATTGAAAAAGCGGTCTTGGTAATGCTCGAAGAGCCCGTTTTCCTGTAACAGCTTGCCGAGCGGCTTGATCAGCTTCGCGTCTTTGGCGGCGGCCAGGAACCCCTTCTCGATCTCTTCGCGCAGCCCCACGGGAAGTCCGTCTTGCATCTCGAACATGCGGCGCTCGTGCAACTCGCGGATGTTGGCCTGGGCAGAGTTCTGAATCACCGTCCAAAAGAGGCGCACCAGACAGACGTCCCACGGGTCATCCACGCCCTTGATTACGGCGGCGAACGGATCCTTCTTGTCGGCCACGTCGGCTTTGACGCGCGCCAGAACCGCTTCGGCTGTGTCGGTGAGCACCTGCTCGCTGAACGCCTCCTGCTTGAGCGTGTAGCCGTACCGCAGGATGCGCACCGTGTCTTCGTGTTCCTTCAGCCACTCGAGGTATTTCTGCGCCTGTTCGCCGAAGCCCTCGAGCATCATGGTCGAATAGGACGAGGGCGTGATGATCTGGGGCCTCAGCGCCTGCATGCGGCCTTCGCGGACACGCACCTTCCCCACGGAGTCCATCAGCTCGCTCACCATGTGGTAATTGATGATGGTGTTGCCGAAAGTCTCGAGGTGCCGTTTGGGGGGCACAACGATCTCCGTGTTGTTGACGGCGAACCAGAAATCGAATTGTGTAGGTCTCTTACTCATGTCGAAGGAAGACACTATAACATGAAAGTCGGCTGATTGTCACGATGGCGCGGAAGGCGAATTCTCGGTCCGCAATTCGACGGTCACCGGGCCGTCGTTGAGCAGGCGGACCTTCATCTCCGCGCCGAAGACGCCGGTGCCGACGCGGCCCTCGCCAAGCGTCTGGCGGAGCTGCCTCACGAGGTCGTTGTAGAGCGGTTCGGCGTGCTCGGGCCGCGAGGCCTCGATGAAGCTCGGGCGGTTGCCCTTCCGTGTGTCGGCGTAGAGGGTGAACTGCGAGACCACGATCACCGAACCCCCGATGTCCGCGACCGACTTGTTCATCAGCCCCTGATCGTCCTCGAAGATCCGCAGCGCGGGAATCTTGCGCGCCAGCCGCTCCACATCCGCAGGCCCGTCGCTGTGCGTGATGCCGAGCAGCACGAGAAAGCCGCGCCCGATCTCGGCCACGCGTTCGCCGGACACTTCGACCGAGGCTTCGGAAACTCTTTGGATGAGGGCTTTCATAACATATTTGGGCGACCCGCCGGTCGCCCCTACGTACGGGCGACCGGCGGGTCGCCCTCCACTTTCTTCCACACGCGCAGCAGCTCGGACACGCCCCAGGCCTGCGCCCCGCAGCCGCGCGCCGCGTGCGGCGCGTCGCCGTCGCAGATCTCTGGCGTGTGCCCGAGGCAGCCGACGTTCATCAGCTCCACCGCTGAACCCAGCAGCGAGAGGCCGGTCGTGCGCGCGGAGTTGCCGTACACCTTGGCCAGCGCTTCGACATAGAGCGGAAACGGCCATGTCCACGCCGTGCCGTTGTGGTAGGCGGGCTTGCGCCGCGTGTCTTCGTCGCCCAGATAGTGCCCTTGATAGGGATTGTGCGGATCGTTCAGCCGCGCGCCGTTGCGCCACACACCCATGTCCGCGAGAACCGGAAGGTCGGCAACGCTGCGGATCGCGCCCGGCACGAGCAGGCACTCGCAGGCCTGGACGATCGATGCCTCCAGATCGCGGTCGCGCAACACGCCGAGCGTGACGGCCAGCAGTTGGTTGGGGCGCAGCGCGCCCTCCTGCTCGGCTTTCTCTGCGGGCACGCCCGGTGCCGCACGCAGACAGTCTGCCAGCCAGCCCTCTTTGACGATGAAATAGCGGGCGAGCGAGTCCGACGCCTGATCAGCCAGCGCGCCCCACGAAGCGTCGATCTTGCGCGCGACGAGGCGCAGGCTGGCGATCCACAGCGCCTGGATCTCCACGGGATAGCCCTCGCGCGGTGTCGCCGCAGGATAGTTGGTGTCCATCCACGTGAAGTGCGGCGGGCTGTAGATGAGCCCGCTCTCCGCATCCATGCGGATCCCGTTGGAGGTGCCGTCCCGATAGTGCGTGAGGATCGACACCAGCACGTCGCGAAACGTCCGGTTGCCGCACGATGCGTCGAGCACCGTATGTTCGCCGGTCGCCGCCATCAGGTCGCCCGCCGCTACGCAGAACCAGAGCGGCGCATCCGAAGTGTCGCGGTTGGCGTCGTCGTTGCCCCGGATCATGTTGGGCAGCGTGCCCTGCCGCTCGAAGCGCCCGAACTCTTTGAGAATCGCCAGCGATTCGCTGATCCGCCCGTCTGCAATGAGGCCGCGCAACGCGATCAGCGTGTCGCGTCCCCAGTCGAGAAACCACGGATAACCGGCAATCACTGTGCGCAGCGCATCGCGCCGCACCACATAGAGGGACAGGGCCTGCGACAGAGCGCCGGGGAACGGGAGGAGGGCGGCCGTTTGTAGTGGCGCCGTGAGGCGCTTCTCGTCAAGCGGGGCGGCCCTTGCGGGCACACGGCAAGCCTCCTCCGCCCAATCGTCTTTGCGCGCCGCGGTCAGCGCCACCGCCTGGGTGCCCTCCAAAGGCAGCTCGAACCAGCCGGGGCTGAAGAGGTCGCCTGCCGCGTCGAGGCCGCGCTCTTTCTCTTCGGGATGCGCGACCATGTAGGTCCAGAGCGGATCGTGATGGAACTGGCCGCGGTCGGTCACCAGGCTGAAGGACTCTCCGGCGGCGGGCGTGAAGGTGAACCCGGCGGCGGCGGGATGCGTCGCTTCCGGCCACGCCCGCTCCGGGCCAAGGAAGGCTTTGGTCTTGAAGTGGAAGCTGCGCCACTCGATGTCGGGCCGGACGATCACCGTCACCGCGTCGTGCGGGTCCAGCCCGCCCTGCTTGTTGTGGCGCGCGATCACGAGCCGCACGCGGTTGACGCCCTGCGCGATCTCCAGACGGAAGGTGAGCGGCACCCAGCGGCCCATCCCGCACGGCACCTTGAAGGACCACTCGGCGAAGCCTCCGCCGGGATCGGCCTCGAACTGAGCGAGGCAGGCGGCGTTGATCTCCTGAGAGTAGCCGCGATAGCGCAGCCACGTGCGGCAGCGCGTCCAGAAAACCAGTTTGTCGACAGGAACGTTTGCGTCGGGATTGACGGCCAGAAGGCAGTCGTACTGGCTGCGGATTTCGCCCCAGGTGGCGCGCGCCTGCGCCATGGCGCCCGCGCCGTTCGACAGCACTGCGCAGAGGGCTTCGTCCCCGCGTACCTGCACGCCGCTGACGTGCGTCAGCACGCGCGCGGCACCAGCAGGCGGCAGCGCCAGCAGCGTCGAGGTGTCGCGCCGGATGCCCTGTGGCGTGTAGACTGTGGTGACCAGCGAGCGGTGTTCGGCGCGGGTGCCGTTCAGGGCGGACGCATACGGAGCGACCGGCAGGAACGCCCCCCACCGGCCGTCGTCGAACAGCACCGACGTTTCAGCCGTGAGCGTCCGTTCGCCGACCGCGATTACGGCGTCGAAGGGGTGTTCGGCCCGCACCAGCAGCACGTGGCCTTCGGGCACCATCACGTGGCGGCGCGTATCGGCCGGCCAAGCCCATACTGTGCGCGGTGCAAACGGAGCATGAGGCACGCCTGCCCCTGAGCGCGCGGCATCTGTGCGCAAGGGTGCGCCGGACGCATTCATGGCGGCACAGAACGCGTCGGGGTCGGCGACCATCGCCGCGCCCAGCCCATCGGAGTCGCCCTCGGACGAAAGCCGCGCGGCGGGATCGCCGGGCGCGAGTTCGAGACGGACGCGCATCGCCATCAGGTTGCGGCGGCGGCGCGCGACAGCGGCGGGTTCGCGTTCGGCGGCGAGAGGCGTCCCGGCGGGGCGCGCCTGGTCCAGCCGTGCGATATCGTTGGCGTCGCGTGTGAGGCAGCAGACGCGCCCGGGCCGCAGGTGCAGCTCGCCGCTGGGGGTGAGCGCGAAGGCCTCGCCGGACAGGAGATCCCAAGCCACGGGGGCGTCGAACGCTCTCGTGTCCCAGCGCACGGTCTGCTTGTGCGAGCAATCGAAGTTGACCAGCACGAGAAGCGCGGTGCCGTCCGGGGCCTCACGCCGCACCGCGATGACAGCCCCTTCGCCGTGCTGCACGAGGCTCAGGCGCGTGTCGGGCCCGAACGCCGGATGATTCGATAAGAGCGCATTCAGGCGCGCGATTTCGCTCACTTGGTTACGTGGCGCATCCCAGTTCAGTCCCGATGCGCCGTGCACTTCGATTTTCTCGGTGGCGAACCACTCCACGCCGTTGGCGATGCCGAACGCGCCTTGGTGAGACAGCAGAGCCGAGAGCGCCACCCGCATGCGGGCGTAAGTCTCGCTGCGCGCGGCCAGCCGGTTGTTATCGTGCGTCTCGGCGAAGTGGATCAGCGGGCCGCAGCGTTCCGCCAGCGGAATCGCGCGCGGCAGATACCACTCCATCGCGCCGCGGTCTTCGGTTTGGAACAGCTCGGAGTAGGCCCAGTCGAGGTTCGAATCGGTGAGCAGCGCTTCGGTGACCTCCACCTTGCCGCCGAGGCCTTCGAGCAGGAAGACCGTGTCGGGATACTCTTCGCGCACGCGGGCCACAATGTAAGTCCAGGTCTCGCCGGGGATCATGTACCCCGCATCGCAGCGGAAACCGTCTACGCCTTGGCGGCACCAGAAGAGGAAGACCTCGGCCATGTAGGCGCGTAGGCGCGGGTCGCTGTAGTTCAGCTCCACCAGGTCGGCCCAGGTCACGCCCCACGCGCCGGGCGAGACGAACTCGCCGTCCGGTTTGTGCCGGTACCAGTCGGGGTGGTGCGTCTGAAGCGTGGCGGCCCAGCCGGTGTGGTTGGCGGGCAGATCCATGAAAAGGTAGCCGGCGCGGCTGTGGACCGCCGCGATCAGTTCGCGGAACTGGTCCAGCGGCGTGGCGCGCGTGTCGAACTCCGCCAGCGCGGGATCGACCGAGAGAAAATCGAGCGCCGCAAAGGCCGAGCCGTAGCGCCCCATGCGCGCGTAGGTGACGGGCGTGGGGTGGACGGGCAGAAGCTGCACGATGCGGAAGCCGAGCGTTCCCATGACGTGGTCCAGCTTGCGGGCCACGTCGCGGAAGGTGCCAGAGGGCGGAACCACGGTGTAGCCCAGTTGGTCCAGCTCGCGCTCCTTGTCGCGAACCGCGTCGGTGCGCGGGTTGCTGTGCAGCGACGCGCCGAACTGGCGCACGAACGCGCTGTACATCGTGTTCGCACACGCCGTGTGGGCGGGCTCGACTTTGATGCGCAGGTTGTCGCCCTCCGGCCATTCGGGGACGTTGGAGCCTTGGGCGAAGAAGCAGGCCTTGCCCGCAAAAATGCCGACCTGTGTGAGCGGGATGCGCACGGAGAAAAGGCCAGGGCCCGTCGCGCGCATCGGCACATCGTGCCAGTCGCGCGCCAGAGCAGGCTCGCCGGATTCGGTGCTGGCGATGATCTCCTGGCGGCGGATGTGAGCCATGCCCAGATTGGTGCGGAAGACGGCTCGGCCTTGGCGCGTCGCGTCGAGGCGCAGCGTGACTTCGAAGAGGTCGCCCGCCCATTTCAGGTGAAAACTGCCGGTATGTGGAGTGTGCTGCATAAAAAGAAAGCAGTGTAACCCATTCTCGCGAAGGAATCGAGCCAATCGATAGATTCGGGATCACAGGCCAACCGCACCTCTGCGCTTGGCAACGGGAAAGTGAATCCGTATACTGAGGCTTTCACGTTAGGACACGCCATGATTTTCTTCGAAAAACTGCAGAGCCATACGCCGACGGTCTCGTTCGAGTTCTTCCCGCCCAAGACGCCGGAGGGCTGGGCGAAACTCTACGGAACCATTGCGGAAACCTCGCGGCTGAACGTGGATCTCGTCTCTGTCACCTACGGGGCGGGCGGAAGCACGCGCGAAAACACGATCGACCTGGTGGCTTCGCTGCAGAACAACCTCGCCATCCACGCCATGGCGCATCTCACTTGCCTGGGGCACTCGCAGGTGGATCTCTCGAAGATTCTTGACAAGGTGGCGGCCAAGCAGGTGCCGGCCATCATGGCGCTGCGCGGCGACCCGCCGCAGGGCGAGACGACCTTCCGTCCGCATCCTTACGGCTTTGCCCACGCCAGCGATCTGATCGGTTTTATCAAAGATGGCTGGCCTCAGTTCAAGATCGGTTGCGCGGCCTACCCTGAAGGCCATCCCGAATCGTTCGCCGCAGGCGAGGCCCGCACGCCCGACCGCGACGTCGCCTTTCTCAAGCTGAAGCAGGACCGGGGCGCGGACTATGCGGTGACCCAGCTCTTCTTCGACAACGCAGTATATTTTGCCTTCGCGGAAAAGGCGCGCGCGGTCGGCGTAACGATCCCGCTGCTGCCAGGCATCATGCCCATGACCTCGGCCAAACAGATCGAACGCTTCATCGCGCTCTCGGGCTGTTCGATCCCGGACTCCCTGCGGCAGGCCGCCGCTGCGGAGAACGTGGAGGAGGCCGGGTTCCAGTTCGCACTGGGCCAGTGCCGCGAGCTGCTGGCGCGCGGCGCGCCGGGCCTCCACCTCTACACGCTCAATCAGTCGGTTCTGTCGGGCCGCCTGCTCGGCGCATTGCGCGCCGAAAAGCGGCTGTAGATCCGCGCCGACAGAGCCGATGGAGTCGGCTCAATCGGTTGAACCGACCCGCCCGGATCTTCTTGCGAACAGGAACGGGATTACGCCGAGCATGTTGACCAGTGTCACCATCACGTAGCCTGCCAGGCTGAACAGTACGAGGTGGGTGCTGTCGGACCCCAGCTGCGCCGCGATCCGGCTCGCCACGGTTTCGCGTAGCCCCAGGCCGCCGATGGAGACCGGCAGAGCGGAAACCAAGCCGAACAGCGGGATCACATACCACACGCAGAGGTCCGGGAGCTCCAATCCCAGCGCTTGGAGCACAAAGACATTGTGCCAGATCTTGAGGAATTGCGAGACGAGCGCGGCGAGCAGCATCGGTGCGAAGCGGCGCGGCGCGGCCATGAGGTCGAACACCGGCTCCAGCAGAAGCGCGAGCCGGCCCTGCAAGCCCGCGCGAGGCCAGTGCCGCACTCGGTCGGCCAGTCGGCGGGCGAGGACGAGCGAGCCCATGAGCAGCAGCCCAAGCGCAGCAAGGAAGGCGGCTGCCCAGCCGGTCCGTCCGAGCCGGAGGAGCAGCGCGAACAGGCCGATGCAGCACAGGAGGCCGAGGTTGAGCGCCCGGTCGAGCAGCAGGCTCGTCACCACGAATCCGGGTTGTCCCCGGTCGCGCGCCACGATGTAGCCTTTGACCACATCGCCGCCGACATTGGAGGGGAGAAAAGTATTGAAGAACATCCCGCTCCAGTGGCAGGCCGCCGTTTCGCGGAAACTCAGCGACGGCAGGCGCATGCGCAGGATGCAGAACCACGAACCCGCCCCCGCGAATCCGCCCAGCGTGAGCAGCAGCGCCGAGACCGTCAGCGGGAACCACCGGATGTCGCGCAGATGGTCAGTCAGAAGGTCGAAACGGACCAGGCGCAACGACACCCCTAGAAGGATCAGCGTCACGGTGCCCTTGGCGAGCAGGGTCAGTCGGTTTTTCAGTTCAGGGGTCATATACGCGAGGCGTTTAGGAGTTTAGGCCGTTAGGCTGCCAGGTCGATAGCCGGTGGGGTGTCGGTCTCCTTGTTGCTTCTAAACCTAGTCTAACAGCCTGCAGCCTAAGCACCTTTTTCTCTTCACTCGAACACAATCCGGTAAGCGAAGGATTGGCCGTCGCAGGTCAGGTGCAGCGTCGCACCGTCCTGCGCCCAGACAGGGTCTTTCGCTGCGGCGGTGGCGGGGTCGACCTTTTCCACCGACTTGACGGTCGCGCGTTTTGCGCCGAACGCCGGCAGTTTGATCTCCGCGCGGAACGCCTCGCTGCCGGGTAGCGGGATGAGCTGCCACGCCTTGCGGCTGTCGTGCAGCAGACGGAACGCGCCGTCGGTGACCAGCGGGCCGAAATCGAGCATTTTTTTGTCTACGTTCAAGCCCAGCGCCAGCTCGTCTCCGTCGGCCTTCTCCAGCGCGAAGGTGCCGCCCGTGAAACGGTCGCCGCTCTTCTCAACTTTCAGCACGCCGCCCAAAATGCGCTGGCCGCCGTCTGTCCGCCCGCGGATCGGCAACCGGTCGCCTTTGGCGGAGTTATACAGGCCGTAGCGGATTTTGTACTCGCCTGCGGGCAGGTTCTGCGGCACCGCGATGCGGGCGGATGTCGTGAACGCGCCCGTGCGCTTGAACAGCGCGCCATCGGCCTTCATGCCCGGCTGGAACGCGATCCGCTCGCCGTTGTCAGTGACGCGTGCGTCGGAACAGACGTGGATGAAGGGTGTGTAGCCGCTGAACGCCGGCTCCAGCACGTTCCAGTTGAAGGTCACTTCGAACACGCCGTCGCCGAGGTACTTTCCTCCTTCAGTGCAAGACTCGACCTGCGCCGCGCGTAAGGAATGGTGCGCTGGTCGCGCATCCGCGAAGTACGTTTTCTCCGCTTGCGCGAAGCCCGCGCGCTGGCCGTCGATCAGCACGATGCCCGCCTGTGCGCCGGGCGTTGAAACATAGAATCCATATTGGGGCAGGACCTTGCCGTCCGCCGCTGTCCAGAGCGCGTTCGAGCCGCGGTTGACCCACACCTGTCCGCCGCCGCTGAAGGTCGTGTGCTGCTGATGCACACTCGCGCCGAAGGCGTGCGCCTCGAACGTCTCGCGGGCCAGCGCGTCACACGCGTCGTGCAGCAGCCAGTAGGTCATCGCCGCCCGCCGCGAGAAAGGGCCGTCGCACATCGGGTTGCGCCCGCCCATCACGGTGTTGGAGAGGTAGTCGTCGCTGCCGTACCCGTGCTGCGGTTTGCCCCCGTGGTCGTCCCAGTCCTCAGCGCTGTAGCGCGGTCCGAGTCCGCCCGCGAGCAGCACCATCTTGCCATGCGAGGCCATGTCGTGCCAGGGCGCGCGCTCGGCGTCGCCGAACGTTTTCATCCAGCGGGTCGCGGTGAAGTGGTCTGCCTCGCCCGCGTCGAGCGAGCCGATCAGCGCGTCGGTGCCCGCTTCGCTGATCATGGGCGCGCCCTTTTTCAGGATGGAGCGGCAGGTGTCGAACGCGGCGCGCCACTCCTGGGCCGTGCGGGTGCGGGGATAGAAGGTGCCCGCGCGGTCATAATAGTCGAAGGGCGAGATCGCGCTGAAAACGTCGATGAAGAGGCTGTCGGGGTGGAACCCGGCGCGCATCAGCCCCATATTGGTCTCCAGCCAAGGGCGGAACCCGTGCGGCAGCCAGCGGTAGCTCTGCGCCTGGCGGCCCTTGTTGTACCACGCCCGCTCGGGCTGGCCGTTTTCATGGAAGACGATCCGGTCGTAGCTGTAGCCCTCCGCGTCGGGATAGAAGTCGATGTAGTTGTCGTGCGGGCAGAAGAGCATGCCCGCGCGCTCCGCCGCCGTGCGCATCGCGAGGAACGGCTCCAGCCCGCCGGCGGGCGGATAGATCTCGGGGAGGCGGTAGTCGTAGCCCCAGCGCTGCCAGGAGTGCTTCACGAAGACCGCGTGGTTCATGCCGTACCGCGCCGCTTCCTCCAGCTCTTTCGCGGCCACGAGGTAGTCGCCGCCCCACTGGTCGAAGCAGACGCGGCCCAGCAGCGCGTCCACGCCGGGGCCTTTCTTGAAGCCGCACAGATCGCGGTACACGCGCGCGGCCGCGAACGCGCCCTGCGCGGAAGGGATGAAGAGGAAGCTCGCGTCATGCGAGGTTTCCAGCGCGAAGCGCCGCGTCTCGGGCGTGTGCGTCAGGCGGTCGGGAAACACGTCGCACGCCTGCACGAGGCTGAGCCCGTTGGTGTAGTCCGCGCCGATGTGGCGCGTGCTGAGGATGAATCCGCCGCCGTGCAGCTCGAACGCGCCGGGGTTCTCGATGACGTTGCCGAAGCCCGCGTAGGCGCGCCAGACCGGCGCGCCGCCCGCGCCGATCCCGAGCCGCGTGTAGCGCGGGGTGCCGCGCGCGTCGCGCACCGCACCCGGCATGTCCCACGCGATGCGCAGCGCGCCGCCGTCGGCCCAGATTTTCGCGCGGGCCTGTAGGGGCGGTCCTGCGCGGCCGCCCTCTTCCCGCGCCGTTCCCGCCACCGCGTGCGTCACCGTCCACGCGCCGCCGTCGGTCGCGGTCTCGACGCTCAGCACGGGCTGGCCGTTCTCGACGCCGCCGACCGCGCCCCGGTCGATGTCGCACGCGAAGCCGCGGTAGCTCAGCGTGCGCGCGCCGTCGGAGAAGGCGATCACGCCGTCGGTCAAGCCCTGCCCGCCCAGCACCACGGCCGCGCCGAAGCGCTGGCCGTTGGCCTCCAGACGGAAGATCCCGGTGTTGCGCTTGGGCTTTTTCGTCACCGCCATCGCGGCGCGCGCGGCGGCTTCTTCTTCGCGCGCCTGCCACTGCGCCTCGGTCGGAAGCGCGGGCAGGGCGCCGACCGCGACCACGGGGTCGCCCCAGAAGCATTGGTCGCAGGTCGTGTTGTTCTTCGGGCCGGGGCCTGTCCAGAGGCGCAGGGTGATGTGCTGCCCCGCGTAGGCGCTCAGCTCCACGGCGGCGGGCTGCCACGTCTTGCTGTCGCTGAAACGCGTGAACAGCTCCTTTTCGACAAACGCGGCGTCGATGACGACGACCTTGAACTCCGTGCCGTCGCTGGCGGGCTCGGCGGGGCTGGTGTCGCGCAGGGCGGTGAAGAAGCGCAGCACGGCGGGCTTGCCCGCGGGCAGCGCCAGCCGGAAGTCGTTCCAGGTCACGCCCGGCGCTCCGCGGTAGGGCGGATGGACCGAAAAGCCTGCGCGCGCCACGCCGCCGCGCGTGTTTGTCTCGCGGACCATGTGCGTGCCGCTCGCGGTGTCGGAGCCGGAGAAGTTCATGCCCAGCTCGGTGACCGCGTCCTTCTGGCGGCAGAAGACCCGCCGGCTCGCGCCGCTGTCGAGGCGCAGCACGCCCTCGGTCAGCGCGGCTTCGGCCGGCGCCGTGGCCGACGGCGCGGCGGCGGGCCGCACGGCTTCGAAGATCGCGATGGGGTGCAGCTCCACAATCTTACCGCCCGCGGCAAACGCGAGCTTGGCGTGAACCGGATAGAGGGCACTCAGCACGGAAGCGCGCGCAGCGGCGGAGCAAGCGACGGAAACGCTTTTGCCGGGAGCGGCCGCGAGGGACACCGCATTCGTGCCGGTCATCTCCCAGTCGTCGTTGAGCCACAGGCTGACGGTGCCCCCGACCGGCTGGGCGCTTCCGTTCTTCAGCGTCACGGTGAAGGCGAGCGGCTGGTCAGCCGGCACTTTCCGGACAGATACGCGATCCGGCGCCGCCGCTCGGTCGGATCCCGCCTCGAAGCCCTCGATGCTGAGCGTGACGCCGTCCCGGCTGTCGGCCGGCGGGGTGAACGCGAAAGCGGTGCCCGCGCACGACAGCGCGGCGAACAAGACGGTACTCGTGATGCGGTGATGCATGGATTCTCTCCCCCCAAAGAAAGCTGTAGATTTCAAGCATAAAGGCCGTAAGCAAAATAGCCATGCAATTGAAACACAAAGGCCTGAAGACACCAAGGAAAAATGCGGCGCAAAAAAACCACGCCACCTTCTTTTGTCCGTCGCTCTGCCCCGCCCAAGCGGTTCGGCCTCGCCTTGAAACAGTGATTAAGACAAGGGCGGTGTTGGATCTCTTATGGGCTCTCGAACAAAGGAAAACGTTCTCAGTGACACCGTGAGGCGTTGACGGCTGACCTTTTCAGCAGAACCGGTTGTCGCTTCCCTGCCCCCCGACCTCTCGGAACTTTTATTTAAAAATCCCCTTGCGCTCTTGCTCCTCTTTGCGATAAATTACACTCGTTGTAAAAAAGTGGGAATCGCCTTTGCGGGTGCAGAGACGGTTCCGTTATGCTGAAGAGTGCGTATTTTTGACGGAGTGAGGGCGATTGTCGCGGCATCGGCTGGGCGCCGGTTTTAGACAGGATGGTCGGATTTTTCAGGATGGGGATCACCCCCGTCATGGTTATCAGGCGGTCCCGTTGAAACGGAACGCAGGTCGTTCCGGCAATCCGAGACAGGGTGCGTGAGGCTGCGGGTTCTGGAAGCCGCCGAGAGATTCCGGGTGTGATTCACATTCTTTCGTTGTTGTGTTTCGTTGTAACATCCGAGATCGGGAGGCCGGCCACGGGGCGAGCGCTAAAGCACATCCGGACGAGTCGGGTGCGGAGCTGGGCAGACCGGGATTTGGCCGGTTTGAACCGCCGTGCGCGGGGCGTCCCATCCCTAGACCCAAAAAGTGCGTAGTTTTTCAAAAAGGTTGTTGACGTACGGCTAGCCATCGGGTTAAACTGTACGCGTATTTTGGAAAAGGACTCCTTTACGGACGTGAGTCCGAAGAAACTGAGAGGCGGTGGCGGAGAACGGAACGACGGAGCGCAGAGCGTCAGCGATAAAGGCTGAACCCTGAACCCTGAATACCGAACCCTGGCACTTCAGCTCAACGGAGGTTGGATAATGAAAAAGTTAGTAACTGCTTTTGCAGCGTGCATGCTCGCGGGATTGGTCTCGGCGCAGGTCGAGAGTCAGAACATCGTGGGCTATGTTAGTACGGTGAATTTGGCCGCGAACTATTTCACCATGGTTGCACCGCCGTTTTCAGCGGTAGGCGGCACAGCGATTCCTGTCGCCAGCCTGTTCAGTGACAATTCAAGTTTCATCGCTTCGGATACTGAAGGTGGAGCCGATACTCTCAAAGTGTGGAACGGCACCGGTTATGACACGTATTTCTTTTCAAGCGATGCGGATAATAAGTGGGCTTCCGGAGACGACTCGTTCTCGGAAACGACGGCTACGCTTCCGGCTGGCAGCGCATTCTGGTTCTTCCGCCGCGGCGCGGCGCTAACTGGAATGACAGTCGCCGGTCAGGTGCTTACGACCAATGTTACCGTTGCGGTTGCCGGAAACTACTTCACCATGGTAGGAAATCCGTTTGCCGCACCTCTGCCGATCAAATCCCTCACGGCTCCGGGTTTGATTGCTTCAGATACTGAGGGTGGTGCGGATACGCTCAAAGTGTGGAACGGCACCGGTTATGACACGTATTTCTATTCGAGCGATGCGGATAACAAGTGGGCTTCCGGAGACGACTCGTTCTCGGAAACGACGGCCACGCTTCCGGCTGGCAGTGCATTCTGGTTCTTCCGCCGCGGCGTAGCCACGAGTTTGACGTTGCCGGTTCCGTTTGTGCTGTAAAGTAAGTGAGGCTTTATCAAATCTGCTGCGGGGACACGTTGTCTCCGCAGTTTTATGAGGAAATGAAAATGAAAAAAACAATGATGATGACAGCTGTAGTATTGTTTGCGGCTGTGAGTGTGCAGGCTGTAGCGTTATCTTGGTCCGGAAATGGTGCAACCGCTCAGATCTATGGTCTGTCTTCGGGAGTTGCGATGACAACGGGAGCGGGTAACCAGACGGCTAGCATGGTCGCTTATTACTTGCTTGTATCCGATTTGGCTACGGTTCAGACCAAGACACTGGCGTCGGATATTGCTTCATTGGCGAAAGCTACGGCGAGCGGTCAGACTTCGACCTCCACGGCTGCTGCTGGGCGCGTTGGGAGTTCTACTGGTATCTCCGGCTCCACTTCAGGTGTCAGCTATTTCACCCGCGTTTACGCGACATTTAGCGGTAATGCCTATTACATCGACCTGAAGCCCAACGCTGGCGGTTATTGGACGACTACAGCCAGTGGCAATGATACGGTAGTTGAAACTTTGTTGTGGTCTGCTGCGACGTACGGTGGTGCGACGGGTGTTCAGGGAGATTTCAACAAGTGGGTCGCTGTTCCTGAGCCGACCTCGATGGCTCTGTTGGCGCTCGGCGTTGCAGCCATGGGTCTGCGCCGTAAGTTTCGCAAGTAAGATCGCCTAACCGTGTGTCTTTAAGAAATGAGCCCTGGGCATGTGCCTGGGGTTCTTTTTTTTGTTGTGTGCAACCGTTCTGTATGGAAATGCTTAGTGGCGGGTGTACTTGTCACGGCCAGGGGTCTCTGCATGCGAGCCGTCTTGCTGGGTATTAAGACGACATTTCGGGGTCAGAACAGAGTCGCTGGTTCGCTAGACAGTTTAATCTGTAGGGGGGGGCCTTGTTTTGGTTCTGCTGGTCATAGTTCTATTCTCAGCAAAGGTCATCAAACCCGGCGAAACGGGGAAAGAGACGTAGTTTTGTGATGGGCACTCCGTTCCTTTCGGGAAATCGAATGGTTTGTAACCGAACTAAGTTTTTCCGTGGGTCTACATTTTTAAAACGTGTAATACGCTGTTCCGTTTTCCCCCCACGGACTCTGCTCTCCAAAGTGATAAGAAAGACCTGCCAAAAGAAATAATCGCTGAGGATACTTTTTGCTTTCCGAGTCGTGCCCTTTCCACCTCTAAGAATGCTTGAAGAGCATCCCCCTATCCGTTATTCTTGCAAGCATTACTTGAAGCGGCATATAGCGGAAGCGATTCGTTATGAGTTACAAACTCGTCAGAGCGTTGAAGAACCCGATTGTCTGGTGCGGTGCGTTAATTTTCGCACTGTCGGTTGCGCTCTATGTGCAGACGGCACAGTTTGGTTTTGTCGAGTATGACGATCAGATTTACGTATATCAGAACCAGCAGGTTATGAAGGGTCTCTGTGTGCCGTCCATAGTGTGGGCCTTTCGGGATACGGCTGAGTCCAGTTCGAACTGGCATCCACTGACGTTTCTTTCGCTCATGACAGACGTCTCGCTTTTCGGGGTGAGTGCGGGGGCGATGCATGTGCATAATGCCGTGTTGCACGGGGTCGACAGCGTCCTTCTGTTTATATTCCTGCTGATGATCCTGAGTCGGCTTTATGGTTCTCCTGCAGGACGGGGGGATATGTGGATTGCGCTAATCGCAACCCTCTTTTGGGCGGTGCATCCGCTACGCGTTGAATCGGTGGCCTGGGTGGCTAGCCGAAAAGATGTGCTGTGCATCTTTTGGTATTTGACCGGCATGATGGTCTGTTTATCCGGATTGTCGCGCAAGGAAGACAGGCAGCGCACTGCAATCTGGCAAGTATGTGGCACGGGGGGCTGTTTTCTGTTGGCCTACATGTCGAAACCGACGGCTGTTGTGTTTCCGTTTACCATGGTGCTTCTGGAATATGCCGTCACCCGTAGAATCTTATGGCTTCGCAGCGGACTTTTTTTCTGTATGGCGTTTGTATTCATGGGGGTAACGGTTTATGCGCAGAGCCGGGGCTTGGCGCTTGATCAGGGGAAGCTGAGTTTTTTGTTGCGTTTGCCGAATGCGGTTGCCGCGATTGGGCAATATGTGGCGACAACTGTCTTTCCTCATAAGTTGGCTTGTTTCTATCCGTATGAAGTGCCCATTCCCTATGGGAGACTGGTTCCGGGGTGTTTATTCGTGTTATTTGTCGGCGATTTTCTGTTGCGCTATCTTTTGCCGCTGGTGAAAGCCTATCCGGTTGCTTTGTGGCAAGGAAAGTTTCTAACTCCGGCGGAATGGAGCGGCGGTGACGAGAGAGCGATCTCAGTTTTGGGATATGCGGTCGGTTTGTTATGGTTTCTATTTTCGCTGTTGCCAGTGGTCGGGCTTCTTCAGGTTGGCATCGCGGCTTGTGCGGACAGATATACGTATTTGTCTGGAATCGGACTTTCGATTGTTCTGCTGGTGCTCTTGCGAAAGGTGCTGAAATGTAGGCGTGTGGTTCAGGTTTCTGTTTCTATGGCCATTTGTTTTGTTTTGTGTATTTTGTATGTGGCGAGTTATCGCCAAGTCAGCGTGTGGCGGAATCAACTTACGCTTTTTTCTCATGCAGCCGCTTCCGTGAAAGGCAATCATCTGGCGCACTGCAATGTGGGCACTTGGTATTTTAACAGGGGCAACTATGCTGATGCACTGTATCACTTCGTTGAATCCGCTAAACCGCTACTGACGAAACAGGCAGTGGAGAATCTGGCTGGCGCGCTGTCGAAACTGGCTGGCGACGACTATACCAATGATGTGTTCTTGCACCCCATTACAGAAGATGATCCGCTTGCGGCAATGAAGTATCATGCTCTGGGTTTGATTGCTTACTACCGGAAACTTGATCTTTCGGCGGAGACCTATTTGAAGAAGAGCGGAGATAAGAATCCTCGCGAGTATCAGGTCTGGGAACAGCTTGGTTTCCTATATGAGCGGCAGGAGCGGATGACCGAGGCGGAGGAGATGTTCGCGAAAGCAAGCGCATTGAATCCTTCGGAACGAGGTTTGAGGTTGAAACTCCATCAAATAACGAGGCAGAACGCAAAGAAGAACCCGTAATATCTTGGATTTTCTTATGGATAACGAAAAAAAAGTGATCGTTGTGATGCCCGCTTACAATGCGGAAAAGACCTTGCGCAGGACCTGCGATGAAGTGCTGGCGCAGTGCGTCGTTGACGAGATCATTCTTGTGGATGACGCCAGTCGCGATCGGACGGTCGAGATCGCGCGGACACTTCCGTGCACGTGTGTGCACGTGCATGAAGAGAACAAGGGATATGGCGGAAACCAGAAAAGCTGTTACCGGTTGGCCTTGGATGCTGGCGCAGACATCGTGATCATGGTTCACCCCGATTGTCAGTATACGCCCAAGCTGATTCCGGCGATGGCGTCCATGATCGCGAACGGTCTCTATCCGTGCGTGCTAGGGTCGCGGATCTTGGGCGGGTATGCGCGCAAAGGGGGAATGCCACTTTGGAAGTATGTAGCCAACCGGGCGCTGACCTTCGCAATGAACGTGTTGTTCGGTGCGAAACTTTCAGAGTATCACACCGGTTACCGGGCGTTTTCGCGGGAGCTGCTGGAGCAGCTGCCCTTGGATGAGAATGTGGACGATTTCGCGTTCGATGCGCAGATGCTGGCTGAGATTCTCTGGACAGGGGCGACAGTCGCGGAGGTGTCTTGTCCCACGGTGTATTTCGACGAGGCGTCATCCATCAATTTCCGGCGGAGCATCACTTATGGGTTCGGGTGTCTCGGAACGGCGCTAGAGTACCGTCTGTGCCGTTTTGGGGTGTGGCGCTCGCGCAAGTTTCGTAAGTGACACCCAAAAACGCTGCTAATCACTGGGTCATTGGTTATTCCGGTTGTCACGGCGGCGTTGGGGAGGATTAGCACATGTTCGATGGGCTTGCGAGGATGAAGAAGAAGCCGATGATCTTGTTCGGCGCAGCGGTCTTTGCCCTGTCGCTTGTGCCCTATCTGCGGGTGGGCGAGTTCGAACTTGTCAATCTTGATGACTATTCGTATTTGATGGGCACCCCGGTCGTCAACGGGCTGTCGTGGGCCAATGTGAAATGGGCGTTTTGCTCATTTGGCTGCATGGCCAACTGGCATCCGCTGACATGGCTCTCCTATATGGCGGATGTGTCATTGTGGGGCCTCAATCCGAGGGCGATGCACATACACAACACACTGCTGCATGCGGCGGATGCCGGGTTGGTGTTTCTGTTGCTGGAGACGGTTTCGAGGTTTAGGTTTCGAGGTGGTGGTGGTCTCGGTTCTCGTTTCAATGGTTCCAAACCCCCAGCCTATAGTCTGATCGCCGCAGCTTTGGCCGCACTGTTTTGGTCGCTCCATCCGCTGCGGGTTGAGAGCGTTGCGTGGGTTTCGGAACGCAAGGACGTGCTTTTCCTTTTCTGGGAACTGATGGCTCTGATTTTCTGGGTGAAGCGCATCGGGGTCTTAATGTGCGAGAATGTTAACATGCGAGCGCCTGGCGGGACACCTCCAGTTGTCGGTTTGTCCGGTGGTCTGACACCCCCTGTTGGGTTAAGGGCGTCAGTGCATTTTAGGACTTTAGGACTTACGAACTTTAGAACGCCTCTCTATTGGTTTCTTTCGGTCGGTTGTTTCATTGTGGCCGGAATGGCGAAGCCAACGGCGATGACCTTTCCGGTTCTGGCAGGGCTGTTGGAGTATCTGACGGCGCGGCGGGTCAGGTTCGCTGCTCTGCTGTGGCCGTTCCTGTTGGCGCTGGTACTTTGTATGATTACCCAGTGGTCACAGGCGGCAGGCGGTGCGATGGTCAGCATGGCGGGCGTGCCCTTCCTTGCGCGGCTGGCGAATGCGGTCGCGGCGTTCGGGACGTACTGTTGGAAGCTGGTCGTGCCGATGGGGCTGGCGGTTCCGTACCCGCACCCGTGGCCGGAGTGGCCGCCGTTTCTGTTGCCCGGCACTGTGATCTGTGTGGGGTATGCGGCTGTGTTGCTGTGGAGCGGGTGGGAAGTTCTAAAGTGTGAGAGTGCACGAGTTCTAAAGTGGCTTGTATTTGGAGTCTCGGAGAATGAATCCGCAGGTGGTACAGCTACCACAGGTCAGGCACTCGACGACAGGACTTCAGAACGTTCGAACTTTAGAATATCCCTTTTCGTCTCTCTCTCGTGGTTCCTCGTGGCGGTCGCACCCATGCTGGGACTGGTGAACTTCGGATATCAATCACATGCGGACCGATATACCTATCTGCCCGGATTGGGCTTCGCATTACTCGCGGCGGTCGAACTGGAAGCGCTCTTCCGGCACGGTAGGCGAGTGCGGGTCACAGTGGCTTCTGCGATGGCGGTTCTGCTGGCTGGATGGGCCACGCTCTCGTGGCGGCAGGTGCAATACTGGCGAAACGATAGGACCCTGCTTTCCCACGCGGTGAATGTGACGGGTTCGAAGAACGATGTTGCACAAAAGATTCTTGGGATCTATACGTTCGGTACAACGGGAAATGCCGAAGCCGCACTCCCGTATGTTGAGGCAGTCTTTCGAACAAACAGGGAGGGACGTCGCCAGTTCCAATTGTCCTATGTTTTTCTGCTGGCGAAGGCTGGCCGGCTTGATGAGGCGAAGGCGGAGGCACACGATTATTCCGAGTGGTTAGACCGGCAGCGCAACCGGGGGATCGAACGAGCCAACCTCACGCCAGACGCGTCGTCTGTCTGGGGCGGAGCGGAGTCGGAGAGCCACGAAACGTTCTCAGTTGCGTTGCGGCTGTGTTATGCGGCCATCGCCTATTACGGAAAGGATCGCGATTTAGCCAAAGAACACATTGATAGCGTGCTGCAGGCGAACAGTGGCTCTTTGATAGGTAACTACCTGTATGGGTTGATGGCGTTGGACGAGGGGCGGGTTCAAGAGGCGATCGCACACTGGAAACTCATCAAAGACGATATATTCTTCACGTTCATCAAAGTTCGGATCAGCGATTTGGAAGCGCGCTGAAACGATATCGAATTACTTTTTCAATTCTTGCCAGATCGCGCGCTGGCAGTCATTGGTGGGCGCGGGTGCCCATCCCTCTTGGACTGCTTTACGGTAAGAGGTGATCCGGACTGACGACATCCCCAGCTTTTGCGCCTGCAGCATGATTTTATTGAACGGCTCGGGACTCAGGACTTTAATTTTGAGTGCGTCTAGGTCGGCGGGTTGAAACACTGGTTTAAGCAGGCAGTGTTCAAAATTTGAGTTGGCTGCTCCCATGACATAGCCGAACGCCCGCCATGTTTCTTTCTGCACGCGTTCTGTGAGTTGTTCAATAGACACGTCTTGACCGCCCAACGCAGCGACATTGATCAGCACCCAGCGGTTTTCCGGAGCGACCAGAAGGGACGGGTAGCCGGCAGAATCGCCAATGACGATGACTCCGGCACAATTAGTTTCGGCAAGAGCATTGATCGCATCGGCGATTGGCGTCTCAGAGGGTTTGTCACGGAAGGTGCATGGCAGGTACAGCAGCTTCTGAATCTGGTCGGGAGTCTCGCGCAACGCCGGAGCTGTGACGCGTTTCTGAGCGTTTAGGAAAAGAATAACAGGGCCGGTAGCGGCCGCTTGGATCATGCCGCCGGTTTTGGCGAGTAGGTTGGATCGGGCGGCGGGATCGGTGACGCGGTGCGTCTGTATCACTCGTTGTTTTGCATCCACTGGCGCGTCCGATTTTGGAGCGGTTTGCGCGCACAGCGCGGCGCAAAGGGACAGGGCCGTGGACAGAGCAACAAGGGTTGTTTTCATGGTTGAAGTTCCTTTTTGATGTGATTTGCACAACAAAACACAAAACACACTATGGTCATAAAGATAATACTTGGTAGCCATGGTGGTTAGTTTTTAGGCACTAACGCACTAATGAAGTAGCGAATTTTTCTCTATTGCGCTAGCACGCCTTTATCGACTAACGCTTGTTCTTCCTCAGGGGTGAGTTCGATGTTGGAGATGGGGCGTGCGCCTTGTTCGATCAGATTAAGGTTCATCGCCCGCTCCTTCTTCTTCAACTCATCTTCGGTAATCTTTGCGGCGAGACTTTGAAGTTCTTCGCGAGCGGTCTGTTCCGCGGCTTCCTTAGCGGCTTTCTCCTGTTGCTTGCGCTCGCGCAGACGCTCCACGTAAGATTTAAGATCGCCACCCGACGCACGCACCTTGGCGATTTCTTCGCTCCTTTGTTCCATCTCGGCAATTTGCAAAGCCGAAAGGGTGGGCATGGGAGGTACGCCAGGCTGAGAAGGTCGAAGGATGGCGCCAAAGCTGGGGGCGGGAACGGCAGGTGCTGCCTCGGGTGTGTCTGAGGAGGACTGAGGGGACGCGGGGCGTGCTGAAGAGGTTAACGCAGCGGTAGCTGCGATGGCATGAACAGGCGGAGCGTCGATCAGGCCTTTACCCAGCTTGAGGGTGATGGTGACTCCATCCTTTGAGATCTGCGCCCACTCCTCGTCGTAGTCAGCTGCGACCACGGACCAGCCACCTGCCGTAGCGCCGACGAGCAAGTAGTAGTTGACGGGCGGCTTGGCATCGAGATCAGTGAAGCCGATGGCCGTCGTGCCGTCGGGCGTGACGTTCACGCAGGACATGTTGATCTGCTTGGCGAGTTTCTGCTGCTCGGCTTGAATCTGTGCGGCGTCCTGAGCCTGCGAGGGTTCGGGCACCACTTGTCCGAAGTTGGCGGGAAGCGCGCCGAAAGGCATCCGGTCAAGGATCGGCTGATAGTTGGAGAAGGGAGTCGGGGCGTGGCTGGTAGAAACGGCTGACGCACAGAGCGCGGCGAACGTAGCCGACAGCGCGACAAGCGAAATTTGTCTCATTCTGACAGACCTTTTCATGACGATTGATAGAATAGCACAAAAAAGCGGAGCCCCGCAACTACAGGGCAACCCATACGACCGCGCGGCCGTGGAGAGTCGTTCCGGGCAACACTCGAGAGCGAGATGGGAATAGGCGAACCGTTTGAAACACGGGAGGTTCCCAGGCTGGATCGCAGTGACTACATCGAGGTCTTCTACAGCAGGCAGCGGCTGCACAGCACTCGCTGGGCTGCCTCGCCGCTTGACTGCGAACAGCAATTTGTGAGACAAAATACCGGCTCTTCAGTGTCCGAAATAGCGGGGTAAGGGCACACGAAACGGAAAGGCGGGGCAGTCAAGTGAGGCGGGTGAACAGATTGATACTGATGGCTGGGTGTGCCGCATGTACGTCGATGGCAGCGCAGGCAGAGACGGCCGCTGGAGCGGTCGGGACCGGCTCCGGCCTGAGCGGCGATGCTGGCGCTGACCTCCGCTTCCGTTACGATTACAAGGACAATCCGGTCAAGTACCAGAACAACCGGACTTCTGAAACCGCCACGGATCCGCAGGATCCGCAGTATCAGGACTATTATCGCATGCGGACGCGCGTTTGGGGCAAGGCGGCCTACGAAGACGTGACGCTTTTCGGACGTGTCGCGGACGAGTTCAGGGGATATCACAACGCCAAACAGCAATACGCGTTTCCGGATGAACTGTTTCTCGACAACGCGTATCTCGACGTCCGAAATCTATGGGATGAGCGGGTGGACCTGAGAGTCGGTCGCCAAGATCTGAAATACGGCGCGGGGCGTGTCATCAGTGACGGCACGGGCGGCGACGGTTCGCGCTCGACCTATTTCAATGCGATCAAGGCAGAGGTGCATCTCTCCGAGAAAAGCACGCTCGATCTGATGGGTGTCTGGGAGCCGCCGGAGGATGACTGGACCGTGGGCAACCCCGACTATGATCTGACCAAGTATCAGACGCGGGAAGGCGGCAACGACTTGACGGAGAAGGCGGGTATCGCCTATTTCATGAACAAAACGTGCGAGTCGTTTCCCTATGAGGCCTACTACGTCTGCAAAGATGACTCGCGCTGGATTGCGAGCAACGGCAAGCGTCTGCCTGCCAGACAGTATCACACGCTGGGCGTGCGGGCCGTGCCGCAACTGAGCGAAACGTGGTCGGCCGAAGTTGAGAGTGCGGTTCAGGCCGGTCAAATCGACGGCAGCGGAGCGGTGGGTAACCGCGATATTCTGGCCTGGATGACGTATGGAGGCGCGACATATACGGCGGCGGAGTATACGTGGAAACCGCATCTGACTGGCGCGGTTCTGTACCTGTCAGGGGATGATGACCGGTTCGACGACCCGAAGGCGAGTGGAACGGACACCGGCTGGAGTCCGGTCTTCAACCGTACGACGTGGTTCAGCGAACTGATGAGCGGCGAATTTGCGGCATACCGTTGGTCCAACTTGGTTTATCCGCATTTGGAGCTGGGCGTGCGTCCCGACAAAGACCATGCGGCGTTTATTCAGGGAGGGCCGCATTACGCCGCCGAGCAGGACAATGCAAGCGGAGACTCCTACCGCGGGCTCTTCCTGATGGCGCGTTATGATTTTCCGCTGATCCGGAGGGCGATCGCGGGTCGGGGCGATATCAACGGCGCGGTATTGGCCGAAGTGTTGGACGCGGGCAATTACTATGCGGAGGCGGACACCGCCTATTACTTGCGGTTTGAAATCAGCGCGAAATTCTGAGGAGCCATGGCACACACGGGCAGTAAGAATGGAAGACTGGCACTCGGCATCGGGCTCACTTATCTGAGCCTGTTGCTGTTTCTGCCGGTTTCCGCCCTTGTGGTCCGGGGTCTCGGCATACCGTTCGCGTTTTTCTCGGAGACGTTTTCTGATGGGCGCGTGTTGGCGGTCGAGCCGGCGATCGCCCATCCGGCGGTGGAGAAGTTGGAATCGCGCATCAAACGGATGTATGACGGCAAACCTCGGGCAGCCCTTAGCCCAGACACGGAATGCGCCAAGCTAGTGTAGTGAGTAGAATAACGTCACTCGCGGGTTTGGATGATGCGGAAGAAGGCGTTTGAGGGCGCGCCAATGGCGGTGGGGTTGATGGTGTAGGAGAGTGTCGCATTGTTGCCCGTGAGAGGATTGCCGGCGTTGAGGCTCTGCCACACGGGGGCGGTGATATCGGAACACCACTGAACCGTGTAATAACTGCTGCGCTTGCTCTTCCATTGCAAGGTCAGCCCGCCCGCACCGGCCGACGTGAGACCGGAGGCTGTGAGCTGCGCGGTGTCCACGTAGAATCTGACGGTGGTGTAGAGCACGCTGCCCGCGTTGTCGTAGCCGAGAATATTGCAGGTGAAGGTTCCTGTTTGGGTGGCGTCGGGCTGCCACTGGAGCCGGGCAGTGGCCGAGTCGAGCGTCATGCCGGTGGGGCCGGAGCTGATTGAGAAATAGAGGTGGTTGGGCGGCAGGTCGGGATCTTCGTACTGCAGGTTGATGGCGAAAGGTTCGTTGCGCCAGAGGTAGAAACTGGTCGGAGACTTGTAAACCAAAGGCGCGTTCACCTCGTTGACCTTGACCGTGACCACGGCGGAGACGAAAACGTTGGAGTCGGAGGCGTCTTCTGCGACGACAGTAAAGAGATTGGTGGAGGGGCCGTCGACTTCGACGGTGGTCCAGCGGAAGAGGCCGGAGCCGGCGTCGAACGTGGCATTGGTCGGAATCGCGTTGGAGATTCGGAAGCGGGTTGTTGTGGGATAGGGCGGGATCTCTTCGCGCCGGGTGGCGGAGGCCGTGAAGGTTGCGAGGGAGCCCTCGTCGACGGTGATGTTGGGCAAGGCGCTCAGGATCGGTTTGCTCGGGACTTCGAGCACCGAGAGGGTCAGCAGGGCTTCGTCGCACGCGCTGACACTCAGAGCGTCGGCGATGAAGCCGCAGACGCGGAGGGGGTAAAGGCCAGGGCCTTGGGCCTCGTTGGGTGTCCAGGCGAGGACGCCTGTGTCCGTGTTGAAAGCCAGGTTGGTCGGAATGGCATAGCCTGGGGTGGGGTAGAGACGGAAGGTGAAATTGGCCGGCCGCGCGGAGACAAAGGTGTTGGTGTAGCAGAAGGGGGTCTCTTCGCGAAGGGTGAGGGCGGAGGGCTGCGCCAGTGCGGAGGCTGCGAAGCGCGGGTTGCGGTTGGGCAGTCCGGGAGTGGGCTGGGAAAAGATCACGAGGCCGCCTTCCGCGCCGTTGACCCAGCGGCCCATGCTCGCGGTGCCGGTCTGTGTGGTGGCGTAGACGAGGCGGTCGACCAGTTGCGTCGAGGCGTTGAAGAGACAGATCTGGTCGCTGTCCTTGTCCAGGCCGAACGGAGCCTGAAGATTCGCGGGATCGAAGGGCAGAGCCGTGGACTTCGACGCGCCGGTCCAGATGCGGAGGGCCTGGCCGGGCACGAGCGTGACGCCGTTGGAAATGACCAACGACTTGGATGTGCGCAGGTCGGGCGTGGGCGGGGTTTCACTCGTGAGCGTGTCAGTGACCACATAGCCGGCGAGGGAGACCGTTCCGGTTCCGTCGTTGAAAAGTTCGAACCAGTCGTCCTTCTTCCCGGAGAGGGGGTTTGTGTAGAGGTCGTTCTGCGCCATGAACTCGTTGATGACAACGCGGCAGGCCGGCTTTTCCATGCGGTTGGGGAGGCCGGGCGTGGCGGGGTTGAGCCAGCGGCGAGGGTTGGACGTGCCGTCGGGGTAGGCGCCCCAGACGGCGTCTGGGGCTGCGTTGGTGACGCGCAGGTAGTCCGCTGTGACGGTGCGGCCGTCGATCGGTGCGCGCAGGAGCAGCAGGCCGTTGGTGGCGTCGAAGCGGAAGCTTGCGTGGAGGTGGTTCGTGACGGTTTCGGCGAGCTCGCCGTCGAGCCAGACCCGAAGGAAGGTGCCCGCCGCGAGGGTCGTGTTGGAGGGGAAGGCCCAGCCGGGATCAGCCGCGCCGGTGGCGAGAGACCAGCCGGAGAGAGAGACGGTGGAGGTCTCGGCGTTGTAAAGTTCTGCCCAAGGCTCATGTTCGCCTTGGTTGTCGACGGGGCCATTGGCGTTGAGGGGTTGGAGCTCGTTGAGCCAGACGCCGGGCAGTGAGGTCAGGGTGGTGTTCAGGCTGTTGTTCGCGGCTGGCGTGGCCGTACTGGCGAGGGTGGCGGTGATGTCGAGATTCATGCCGAACACGAGATCGGAACTGGTCGAGGCGTTCTGATGGACGCCCACGGCAAGCGTGTTGAGGCCGGGAAGCAGGGCGGTGGCCGGCAGTGTGAAGGGGCCTTGGATTTGGCCTTCGGGGCTTATGGCGGCCGTGGCGACCGTGATGTCTGTGATCGTGCCAGTGGGCATGAGCGATGAACGGCAGATCTCCTGTCCGTTGAGGTAGAAGATGGCGGCGTCGTCCAGCATGTAGGAGAGGGCGAGTGAGGCGGTTGCAGGGTTGCCCGTGAATGTGAAGGTGGTGCGGAAGTAGTAGGTGAGGCGGCTGGAAGAGAGAGATAGGGTGGTGCCCACGGAAAGGGGTAGGACGGTGGATGTCTCGTAGGCCAGCACGCCGGGGCCGGACAGCCACGCGGCGTCGCTGAAGTTCGTAGCGGCCCAGGTGTCGCCAGGGTAACCGGTCTGGTAGTACTTCCAAGTTTTGGTCCACGGCACCGGAGTCAGGACCGTGCTTTGCAGGAGGTTTGTTTCCGCAGACCAGTTGGCGACGCGGTTGTTGTCGAGGACGGGGTTGATGAGCTGGAGCGAGGTGCCGGAGGGTGTGTTGGCTGGCCAGGGATAGGAGGATTCATAGGACACGTCGTCGAGAACTACGTCGTCAGGCTCGAAGCCCGAGGCGGGTCGCTTGAGGGTTACGCGTCCGCCAGCGGAGTCGAGTGCGCCTGTGTAGACGCCGATCACGCGCGCGGCCGCGGAGGTGCCGTAGGCGGAGGAGAAGGCGGCGGTGTCGGCTACGGCCACGGCCTGCGCGCTGGGGTTCAGGACGGTGCCGGCGGGGAAGGTGAAAGACACGCTGCCGCTGAGCGTGAGGCCGGAGAGGTTCATGTAGGTGGAAGCGGAGCGGTTGGCGAGTTCCACGTAAGAGGCGCCGTTCGTCGTGGGCGTATGCATGATTTCGGAGATGATCAGATATCCGGCCATGGGGTCGAGCGTCGCCCCGGCATAGGCAATGGAGAGATTGACGGTTCCGTTCGACTGTACGGTGCCGTCGTCATTAAGGCCTACGACCTTGAAGAGGTTGGTGCCGCTGTTGAGGACAACTTGGGCGGTCCAGTTGGAGGGGCTGGTCCATGTGATGGGGGTTAACGCGCCATTGATGAGGACGGAGGTGACGTCGAAGGGCGCAAGCCCAGTGAGGGTCACGATGTTGTTCGTGGCGGTGGAGACGGTGGACGAGGGCGCGACGACTGAGAAGCTCGAAGCCTGTGCTGCCGCAAGCTGGGCCACGACGTTGGTTCGGCGGGTGTCGACGAGGGTGAAGAACGCCGCATAGTCGGTGTCGCCGTTCAGGCTCGTCGCGTCGGCGCGCAAGGCGTCATATTTGGCGCGGGTGAAGGTGCGCAGGGCCGCGTCGCTGGAGGTGGCGATGATCTTTTCGACGGCGCGCCAGAAGATTCGGGTGACGAGCGGTGTCTTCAGGAAGGTCCGCATGGTGGGGTCGTCGGTGGGGAAGCTCGCGAGCGAGGGGTCGATCGGGTCGTTGAGCGGACGGTTCATGCCGAAGTTGTAATCGAGGTCCCACGCGATCAGTTGCCAGCCGTCCGCGCTATCGTACAGAAACATATTCTTGCCGCGGGTGAAACCGTAGCTGTCGAAATTGCCGATGAACTCGTTGGCGGCGATGACCGGCACAAAATCGGCCAAATTGATCATCTCTTGAATGCTGCGCGTGTAGGTTGCGGCGTCGGCGATATTGAGCGTTTCCACAAGACTGAAGAAGTTGGTGTAGTCGTTGGCGTGAAAAGTGTCGTAGCTGCGTTTGAGCCAGTTCCAGCGGTAGCGGCCCAGTTTGAGAATCTGGCCGTTGCCATCGGGAGCGGGCGTCGTATACTTCTGCAGACGCCCCGTGATAATGTCGAAAGCGGTGAGGCCGAGGTTGTATTCGAACCAGTCGTCGACCTTGAAGAAGTCGTTGTCGGAGTCGTCTGGAAACCAGTGTTTGAGCATGCCCGAGTTGGGTTTCTCGGTGTCCTCGTAAATCTTTTTGGGATTCTGCTCGGTGCCGTTGGCGTAGACGTGAATATAGCGGCGGTACATGTGGGGGATCTTGAGGGCATGGACGAGCGAGTAGCAGAACTGCTCGCGGACGGCAATGGTGTCGCTGCCGAGGTTGCCGATCGTGGCAAGCACCACGCCGTCGTCGTCCAGCAGGGTGTCGTCGCTCGGGAAGCTGGCTTCGTAGTCGATGCTGGACCCCGCGTTGATGGGCGCGGTGTAACTGCTGTGCCACGGGCTGCCGGAGTACTGCATGCCCGCGCCGTAGATGACGCGATTGGTGCCGTACAGGAACGTCGCGTCGACGGGCTGATTGCTGGCCTTTTCGCGGACCGTCCAGTACGCGACGTTCTCTTTGGTCATCCAGAAGCGGTAAATGCCGAACGAGCGGCTGTCGAGCGGTTCATTGAAACGCACGAGGCATTCGCGGGTCGGCGCGTTGGCGGGAAAACGGGCGCGCGCGGTCTGAGCGTGACCGTCGGCGGCTTCGATGTAAAAGGCGACCAGCGCGTTGGTCGTTTGGCCTGCGGGGATTTCGCCTGCGAAGTAGCCTCCGGCGGCTGGCGCCATGGGCACTGCGTTGGTTCCAGCCTGTCCCTCGATCCGGTAGAAGAGTGTGAGGGCGGAAACGCCGTCGGGATCGTGGGCGCGGGCGTAGACGGTGATTTTCTCGCCGTTGCGCGGCAGGACGGGCTGGTGGATGACGCCGAAGATTGCGGGTGCGGCATTGGCGCCGGCGCGGCTGTTGGGCCGACCGGGGGTGCCGAGGGCGCGGGTGGTGAGAATGTTGCCGCTGGCGTCCAGCCAACTGCCGCGTGTGCGGGCAAGGAGTTCCGGGCAGCCCGAGAGCCAGCGGGCCCGTACGCTGATGGAGCCGGTGCCGCTCTTGGCCAGTGTGGCGCTCATCAGTCCGCGGACGATGTTCATGCCGTTGTTGCAGCGGTCGCTGGCGCGCAGGTGCAATACACGGCTGCCGTCAGGCGCGGTGACGTCAGTTTCGGTCGAAGAACGGTCGTGGGTGCCCATGAAGCGCCAGTCGGCTGTGTCTGTTTCGAACGACGGGTTGTTCACCAGGTTCGCCCCGCCGGAGACCTTGACCTCCACGGAGTCGATCAGGCATTCGCCGCTGTCCATGAGGCCGACGTTGACCGCGTTCGGGTCGCCGTTTGTGCTGGTGGAGAAGCCGTTGTCGATCGTGCCGGTGAACGAGACCGTGGTCCACGCGCTCTTCTGCGTTTCGTCGCTAGCTGCCCAGCTCCGGGCGAGCTGAGGGTCGCCGCGCGGGTCGATGCGCTCCAGCGAGCTGCCGCCGCCATCGGCCAGCGGGCCCCACTCACCGCCGTTGCGGTAGGTGACCGTTTCGATGATCGTATTCTTCTGCACGGCCACGGGATTTTCTGGGTCGCTGGTGTTCATCACGTTGACTGGCTTGGAGAGCGTGACGGTGTCGCGCGTGTTGTTGAGCGAGCTGCTGTAGCTGTCGGTCATGAGCGACGCTTGGTCCGGGTAGAGAAGCGCGAGCGTGTCTCGGTCGCGCGGGACGATCAGGTAGCCGTTGGCGGATAAGGTCTGGGAGAAGGTGTAGGAGATGCCGCCATCGAGCTTCCAGCCCGTGAGGTTTACTGCGTTCGTGCCGGGGTTGTACAGTTCGACGTATTCCTCGTTCTTGCTGCCGGAGATGGGGTGATACATGATCTCATTGAGCACGACTTCGGCCAGGCGGCGCGGGGCGTTGACGCCAGCGGGCGTGGGTGTCTCGAGGCGGCTCCAAGCGGTGTCGCCATCGGGATAGCGCCCATAAGAGACGCCGATCTCTTGGTTGTTGAAACGGATTACGTCGATCACCGCGTTACCGGCGCTATCGGGGGCTAAGAGCCAGAGCGTGTCGCCGGTGCCGTTGATTTTGAAGCCGAGCGTGGCCTCGTCGAAAGCGAGAAAGCCGTAGCCGGGGAGCGTGGTGCCTTCAGGGATGGTGTAGCCTGCCGAAGAAGGTTTGCCGCGCTTGAGCACGCAGCCAGCCAAGGAGACGGCCGAAGAGGAGACATTGTGGAGTTCCACGAACCCTGGCGTGGGCCCCGAGTGCGTCAGGACTTCATTGAGCAGGAGCGTTTCGTAGGTGGCCGGCCGGTCGGGGTCGGCGGTGCCGGGGGAGCCGCCGATCCGGGCGCTGGCGGCCCAGCCATCGGCCTCGCGCTCGCCGTAGGAGGGGCGCGCCAACACCAACGTGTGGCCTGCGCCGTCAGCGGCTAGGGGCCAAGGGAGCTCATCGGCATACGAAACGGTGGTGAGCCAGGCGCCCAGGTCATCCTTCAGCGTGATTTCGCTGGTGCCGTTGAAGCTCTTGGCGCTGAAGCCGCCGATGACATTGGAGATGCCGTGGACCGCGGTGATGTCGGCGGGAACTGGGGCGACCACGAGGTAGCTGCAGGCCGAGATCACGGTGCCGGAGGGGACGGTGTAGTCGAACGCGCCGGAAAACCGATAGCCGCTGATGTCCCAATAATAGGGGTTGGAGTTGTAGAGTTCGACGAAGCGGGTGTCGCGGCCGTCGGTGCGTGTGGCGGGCGTGTGGTTGATCTCGGTGACGGCGATGGGTGTCCGTCGCGAGGAGGGACCAGCCGGTTCAACGCCGCCGCGAACGAGAGCGATGGGCGTGGCCGCCCAGGCCGCAGGCGAAAAGGCATAGCCCGAGAGCGTCAGCATATTGGCGGGAGTCGCGCAGTCGGTAACCGTGAGCGAAAGGGCGCAGGGGGTGCCGACCGTGAGCGAGTCGGCGAGGCGCAGGACCACATTGCTGGTGGTGTCCAGCAGCGTCGCGCAGAGAACGGTGGTGCCCGACACGGCGAAAGCGGTATTGCTGACACTGGCGGCAAGCAGGGGCTCGGAGAAGGCGAGGGTCAGCAGACGGCGGTCGTGGGACAGACTCCACCCCGTGAGCGAGGGCGGCACCTTGTCTGGCACAAAGCTATAGCGTGCGGTCTGGCTGGTGACCGCTCCGCCGAGTGAGTACAGGCGGCAGCGGAAGAGGCGGTTGCTGTTCGCGAGGTCTGCCAGGCAGGAGTACACGGTTTGGGTCGCTCCGAGAAGGTCGGCGCCGTCCTTCTGCCACTGATAGTTCATGCCGGCTTTGCGCGCGGCTTCGACCGAAAAGGAGACGTTCTGCGTGCCGGCCCACTGCGCGTAGATGTCGACTGACACCGGCTGGGTCTTGACTGCCGGCGTTTCCAGATAGGGCTGCATGACCTCGGCTGGGATGACGTTCGTGACGCCTGATCCAGGAATCATCCACGCGACGGCGAGGTTGTCTCCGCCGGAATTCTCTTTATGCAGTGTCTCGATGTAGTAACGGGTGCCTGCGGTCAGAGCGATGGCGGACGAACACTGCGAGACGAAAGAGGTCCAAACGCGTGCGCCGGTATACGACGAGACGTACGCGATGCGGCGGCGCGTGGCAGGCGTGGCATCGGTGCCCAGCCAGAGTTCGCTGTTGTCGTCGGACGCAATCCAGAAGGTGTAGTTCGTGCCGGTGACGGTGGGTGTGAGGATGGCGCGCAAGCGTTGGCCGTAATAGTCGCCGATGTTCGTGCCGGTCTCCAGCACGCCGTTGACGGCTTCTTCGGTCGTCGGCGAATTGGGAAAGGCGGGCGCATTAGTCAGGTTCACGACGGAGCCGCCGGTGATTCCCGCATAATATTCCCGGTAGAAGCCCTGTTGCGCGGAGGCCGCGAGGCAAGACAACCCGACACAAGCTGACGCCGTTGCTTCCCGAACATTCATAAGAAAACCTAAATAAGGCCCGCAACTGCCAACACCACAATATTAACCCAGAAAAATATATTACTGTAGAGCGAAAAAAAGAAGCAAGCCCGATTAAGGGAAATACAAAGGAAAGGATATTTGAACCGGGCACAAGGATCACACGTCGCAGGTTTGCGCGGCTTGCGTGAGCGACGCCAGCGGATCTTTCGTGGGCGTGTATTCGTGCGACACGTAGCCGTCGTACTTCAGTTCAGCGAGGGCTCGCATGATGGCGGGGTAGTTGAGCTCTTGCGAATCGTCGATCTCGTGGCGGCCCGGCACGCCGGCGGTGTGGATGTGGCCGATGTAGGGCATGAACTCCTTAAGCGTGGCGATGACATCGCCTTCCTGCACCTGCATGTGGTAGATGTCGTAGAGCAGCTTTACGCGCGGGCTGCCGACGCGCTTACAGACGTCGACGCCCCACGCGGTGTGGTCACACTGGTAGTCCGGATGGTTGCGCTTGGAATTGAGCAGCTCCATGCACAGCGTCACCTTCTTCTCTTCGGCAAAGGCGGAAACCTGCTTCAACGCCTCCACGCAGTTGTCCGCGCCGACCTCGTCTGAGATCCCCGCGCGGAGGCCCGAGAGGCAGATCACGTTCGGATAGCCAGCGGCCGCAGACGTTTCGATGCCGCTGCGAATGGCCGCGAGGCACTCGGCATGGTTTTCCTTGTGATTGATCCCCTTGGCGAGGCCATGGCTGCGCGTGAGCGTGCAGATGAGGCCGTATTTCTTGAGCGTCGGCCAGTCTCCCGCGCCGATGAAATCCATTCCCCTGATCCCGAGCTTGGCGCAGAAGTCGCACTTCTGTTCGAAGGACAACGGGGCCTTGCCAAACACGCCGGGGCACACGCCTTGTCTGATGCGTCCCTTCAGCGCGGTGCCCGGCTGGGTCTGGGCGAAAGCAGGGGCGCGCCCCGCACCTGAGGCGGCCAACGCAGCGACAGCTGTCAGGCGCTTCAGCCACGTTCGACGGGTGCTTGCGTGAGTCAGAACCATGAATTCTCCTTGTCGGTGTTAGTGCACGATGAGCAGCGTGCCGCGAGGGCTGGTGAAATAGATGGTCTTGCGGTCGCCGCTGTACTTGAGGCTGGCCTTGCCCGCCCCCACGACTGTCCAGCCGACGAGATCCGCCGGGCCGCTGATGGTCTGCGTCGAGGAGAAGAACACGTCTTTGGCCGGAGCGGTGGCCCCGGCGCCAAGGGCCGAGGCCTGCACCACGCCGTTCGTCGGGAAGGTGAGCATGCCGCCGACGGTCACCGTGTCATTGCTGTTGGCCAGGCCGAAGCGGTAGGCAAGCAGCGTTCCCTGCGCGAGGGTGAGACCTCCGCCGACTTGCAACGTGCCGCAGGCGGACGCTGTGCCCGCCATGAGCCAGGCGTTGCTGCTGACGGTGACATTGCCGCCGATGCGGCCGTCGCCGAAGAGTGTCGCGCCTGCCGCCACTGCGACGGCACCTGCGGTCGCGCGTCCGCCTCCTGCGACGCCGAAGGCGCCTGCGTTGACGGAGAGAAGGCCGGTGGCTGTGCTTTCGCCGGTGACCGTGAGCGAAGCCGCACCCGTCTTGGCCCAGGCGCCTGGCCCTGCGACTGCGCCGTCGAGCACGCTGTCCCGCGTGATATCGACCACGACAGGAACGTAGACGGCATCTTCGACCTGTTCGTTGCTGAGTCCGTAGAGGTGATAGGTTTGGCCCGAGAGCTTCGACGCGACGGTGATGTTTAAGACGGACGTCACGGCAGTGTAGCGGTAAGCGAGGAAGTTGGGGGCCAGAGTGTCGGGGTTGAAAGTCACCGCGTCGCTGATCGGCCCCGCGCCGTCAGGGTCGAAGGCCAGGGTCTGCGTCCGGTCGTTACTGGAAGTCCAATACCGGTTATAGAGGCGGACCTCGTAGCGCTTGCCCGGGGTCAGGCCGGTCAGCGACATCGTGGCTGAGCCCGGATATTGCAGGCCGTAGTCCATGTCGTACAGCAGGTTGTAGATGCCGCTGTCCACGGGGACGGTTGGAGGGACGTTTCCGCCATGGGGAGTCGCAGGGAAATTGGTCCAGCCGTAGCCGTTGATCGAGCCGAACGTGGCGACCGATTTGTTGAACGCAACGCCATTGATCACCGTGGCAGGGGATGCCCGCGTGCCGAAGTCGAGCAGGTGGGTGTAGGTTTTGGACGTGGAGATGCCGGTCGTGGCGTCGTTCGTGAAGGTGGTGAAGTAGAGCACGTTGGTCGGGTAGGGCGTGATGCCCGCCAGGCTGAAGGTGCCCGCGCCTTTGAGGCCGCCGAGCCAGACGCTGCCGTAGGGTGCCGCCACCGTGGCACTCGCGCGGACAACCGCACCGGAGAGTACGGAGGCGCCGGGTTCGAAGGTGAGCGTGCCGGCCTGCACATCGAAAGGCGAGGCCACGCTGTTTGTGCCGCTGAAGATCTGCGTGCCTGCCCCCAGCTTGGCGAGAGCGCCTGCGCCGGTGAACGCGCCGGTATGACGGGTTGTACGCCCAGCGGGGGTATTGACTGTTAGGGAGGTGGGCGAGGAAACCGGCACCTCCTCGTTGGACAGGCCGTAGAGGTGGCAGGTGTCATTCACACTGTGCGAGACGATTCGGATCGACAGGGCCCCGGTGGAGTCGGCTGTGTAGCGGCAGCCGACAATACTCCGGGTAATCGTGTCCGGGTTGAAATCGAGGATGCCGATGGTTGCCGAGCCCGTTGTGAAGGTGAAGGTCAGGTTACGCGGGTTGAAATTGTAGTTGCGGAAATAGAAGCGCGTCTCGTACGTCTTGCCTGGAGTCAGGCCAGAGAGGGTGAACGTGAAATCGACGGAGCCGTAGTAGAAATCCCACAGCAGGCTGTCGATGCCTGTGCGCGTGGCATCCGTCGGCGTGTTGTTTTGAGTACTGGTTGGGATCGTGCCGGTCGTGTTCCAGCTGTAGCCGTTGCGGCTGCCGCTCATGCCGGACGAGACAAAGACCACGCCGTTGTTGGTCGCGTCAGCCGTGCCGGACGGGAAATCGAGCAGGTGGGTGTAGGTCTTGGACGCCGAAATGCCGGAGTCGGCGTCGCCGGTGAAGGCGGTCGCATAGACCGTTCCTCCGAGGGTGACGGCGCCCGCGCCTGAGAGCCCGCCGACGGTTTCTGCGGCGTTGAGCTTGAGAGTGGCGCTGTTCGCGATAGTGACCAGCGAGGCGTCGCCGATCCGCTCGTCCGTTGCGAGAGCCAGAATGCCACCCTGCACGGCCACATCGCCCGCGAAGGCGTTGGAGTTGACGCTGGCGGAACTGAGCGTCAGGTTGCCGGCGCCGCTCTTGGTGAAGAGCGAGCCCACAGGCCCGGAGAGATCACCGCTGAAGGTCGAGGACGTGTTCTGGGCCGCAGTGAATTGCGTGTTGCTGGTCGAGAGGGTCAGCGCGCCGTTGCCGCTGAGCACGCCGACGGAGGAGTAGGTTTTGAGCCAGGCGTTAGAAAGCGGAGCATTGGTGCCGTTGAGCGACCTGATCTGGACTTGCAGGCCCGAAGTTCCTGTTACTTGGAAAAGGCCAAGGACCATGTCGTGCGATCCCGCCTCGAGGAAGGTCGTGCCCTCGACGGCGCTGGCAACATAGTACGGGCGGTTCGCGATCTGCTTGCCGTCGATGGCCAAGAGGAAGCCGTCGTCGGCCGTGACGGTGAACTTGTAGTAGTCGGCCGAGGGCACGGCGATGGCGCCGCGCCAGACCGCTTCGAAATTGGTGGTGCGAGTGCCGTTCGTGCCGTAGGGCTGAGGGAAGAGGCCGCCGGTCGCGCCGAAGTCGAAATTCGTTCCGGCCAAGCCGCTCGGCGCGGCGAAGTCGGGTTTCAGCGTCGCGAAATGGGCTTCCATGCCCGCGAGCGTGAAGAAGTTGTTGGTGTTGGGCGTCACGTTGTAATAGAAGCCCATCAGGCCGTTGGTGGCCGCAGGCAGGACGGTGACGCTGGCCGGCGCCGCAACGGACAGCGTGCCGGGAAGTGCGACGCCTTGCAGCGAGAGCGTGCCCTGGACTGCGGCGACCGTGCCCGAAAAGGCGTTGTTGGGCCCGCTGAGAGCAAGCGCGCCTGCGCCGGTCTTTGCGAGCCAAGCGCCGGAGGAACCGCTCAGGACGCCCGCGAAAGCGCCGTCACCTGATTGGTTGACCGTGAGCTTGGGCACCGTGCCGTTGAAGTCGAGGGTGGCGGATGAGGTGCCTGACAGCGTGCCGACGCTGGCGTTGGTGGCAGCCACGCGCAGCAAGGTCGAGGCGGCGAGAGCGGTTGCGCCGTTGACGGCCGCGTTGCCGCGCAGTTCAGCCGTGCCCGCTGCAAGGGAGAGCCCGGTGTTCGCGACGGCGTTGGTGCTGAGGATCAGCGTCGCGTTGGCGGCGGTCGAGACCGAAAGGCCTGCTGAGCCGTTCAGCGTGGTGTCGAGCGTGTGGGTGCCTGCTGCCACGGAGACGGTCGGCGTCGGGCCGCCTTTGTCGAGCGTCAGAGAGCCGCCCGAGAGCGTGTAGCCGTAGCTTCCGTTGTTGAAGGTGAGACCGCCGACTGTGTACGCGGTGCTGATTGCGACGGCGGCAGGGTTGGTGATGGCGAGGCCGAAGAGCGGCGTGACGCCCGCGCCGGTGGGCACGCTGCCGCTGTCCCAGTTGGCGCCGAGCGACCACGCGCCGCTTGCCGGGTTCTTCCAGGTTGCCGAGGAGCCGCCCGAGGTGTTGCTGATGGTCAGCAGCACTCGGCTGTTGGCTGCGTCATTCGAGAAGGCATAGGCCGCGCCGGACTGCGGGTTGCCCACGGAGAGCAGGGCTGCGTCGCCGCCGAGGGTTCCGGCGTAAGTGAAGAGCGTGTAAATGCCGGGTTCGGCGAAGGGCGCACCGGTGCCTGCGCAATAGAGGTTGACGACGGTGTTGCTGATGGTCAGGCCACCGCTCGCGGTGACCGCGACCGTATCGTTGACGCCCGCTCCAAAATCGACGTCCAGCGTGGCGGAAGCTGCGGCGCTGCCGATCGCGAGAGCATTCAGGGTCTGCGCCCGGACTGCATAGGTTCCGAAGCGAAGCAGGCGTCCGTTCAGGGGGAGCGATGTCGCGGCAGGCAGCGACCCTTCGAAGCGGAGGCCGCCGAGGCCCGACAGGGGCAAAGCGCCCGTGCCGGAGAAGTCGGCCGCGGCCACGATGTTGCTGAAGATCATGACGCCATCGGCGGGGCCGGTGAGAGCGATGTCGCGGTGCAAGGTGACGGTGCCCGCGAACAGCACCGTGCCGGTAGTCATGTTAAGGGTGACGGAGGCTCCTTTATTGAGGATTTCGATGTCATGGCCGATGTAGCGGCCATTGCCGTTGGCGACCAGCGCAAGCGCGTCGGTGGGGGCCGTGCCGGAGTCGCCGATGCGGACGGTGTTGGTGAAAGCGGAATAACCGAGCGAGCCGCCGCGGCCGTCGTAGGTCTGGTTGTTGAAAGGATTGGTGTTTGCGAGTATGCCGCAGTCGTCGGCTGAAAGAGTGAGCGTGCCGTTGCGGAGCACCGTCTGGCCGCTGTAGGCGCGGTGGGTTGTGTTGTTTGCACCGAGCGAGCGGACCTCTGCGGTGCCGGGGCCGGCCTTGATCACGCTGGTCAGGCTTTTTATGGATGAGTCGTTAACGCCTTCGACCAGTTGCAGGATGCGCAGCGTGTCGCCCGCGCCAACGTCGTAAGTGGCCGCGGTACCGAAGCAGGTGAACCAGTTGTCGCAGGTGACGGTGCCGCCGCTGCGCGTGCCGAAGATTGTCTCTCCGAGGCCGGCGAAGAAGACCTGAGACGACACGGGCGAGCCGGTTTGCGTGACATAGAAAGAGGCACTTCTGCCCGGCAGGCTGCTGAGGCAGATGCCGGCGGGGATGCTGGAAAAGGGGCCGCCAGAGGAGAGGTAGCGCGAGCCAGTGTGGATTCCGCTGAAGGTCACCTTGCCCTCATTAACCAGATAGCCGGCGGGCGAGCCGCTGGTCGATGCGAGGGTGACGCTGCCCGGGCCGGTTTTGCTCACGACATAGCTGTTGGTGAGGGGGTAGCTTAGCGTGCCGGAGAGGGTGAGGGTGTCGGACACGTCGAGCGTGAGGTTCGTACGCACGGCGATCGGCGTCGACACAACAGCCGCGCCCGCGCCGGAGAGGGTGAGGGTTGGCATCACGCCTGCCGCGGTGTTGGTGAGCGACAAGCCGTTTCCGCTGAAGCGCGCGGCTTCGTTTGATGCGAGGCCTGAAGCCCAGAGGCGGTTCAGCGGGAACGTGCCTGCGAGGTCGTTGGTGTAAGCGCCTGTCAAACCGAGCGGGAAGCGCAGAGCGAGGTCCTGTCCGCCGGCGGGCGCAGCGGCCGACTCCCACTTGTTGGTGTCGCTCCAGTTGCCGGACGTGCCGGTCCACGTGTAGATGTTCTGGGGTGCGGCGGCGGAAAGGCTGCCGCTGCCGGTGAAGATGCCCGAGAGGTGCGAGGAGGTGAAGGTGCCCGCAGCTTGGAGAGCGCCGTTGATATAGACGCGGGCGAGCGATGCGGAGCCGGAGAAGGCCATGCGAACCGTTGCGCCGGTGGCCGCACGGAGGGTCGATAGGCCTGTGAGCGTGCCGCTGGCTACGGTTTCAGAAGGAGGCGCAAAACAGACGAGGTCAACCATGCTGGCGCGGTCGCCCTGAGCGCTGTCGCCTTCGAGGCGCAGCTCGTACGCGCCCGCCTTGAGGAAGAGCGGCGCACTGACATAGCGCAGAGGGGCAAACTGGACAGCCTGGTTGGCGAAGCAGGTGAGGCGCGCGCCACCGAGGTAAACGTTGAGCGGCGTGTCAGGATAATTAAAGCGCAAAAAGTGGTAGAACGACAGCGTGTAGAGACCGTCAGAAGCTACGGTGACGGTCTGGGCGACCCCGCCGCCATACTGGAGGATCAAGACGTGGTTAAGATCGGGCGCGGCACCTGCCGAATTCCAGGCGTTACCCGTGGCGGTGTTCTGACGGGCGACATACGCCGACGATGCGACGGCGGTCCAGTTGGAGATGGCGGTTGTCGTTGCATAGGCATACGCCCCGGATGCTAGCGCGGGCGACTCGAAGCTGGCGTTGGCGATCAAGTTGGCATTGGTGGCCGGGCCGCCGAGCACGTGGAGCGCCGCGCCGCTGGCGACTGTGATGTCGGCGTCTGCTGTGTCGCGGCTGCTGACAAGCAGGGTGCCTTCCGCGACGTTCAGCGGGCCGTTGCACCGGGTCACAGCCAATGCGCCGCCGCCGGTTTTTGAGATGCCCGCAACCGTCGTGAGGTCTGCGGCGAGGCTGTTGGTCTTGCCCGCATCGACCGAGATTCCGCCTGAAAGGCTGAGCCGGCCCGCGCCCAGCAGCGCGTAACCGTTGCCTGTGAAGACCAGGTTGGTCGCGGTTACGTCGGCGGCGATGTTGACGATGCCGCCGTTTCCGTCGAATTGCGCGACTGCCCCCGGCTGCCACGCGACGGCGTTGGCGCCTGCGTCGAGCCAGGTGAGCGAGGTGCTGTTCCAGAGGTTGGTTCCGACAGCGGCGCCGTTCCATCGAAGGGTGGCGGGATCGCCGGAGGCCTGGAGGGCGATGAACGCACAGGCTGCAGAAACAGTTAGGCAGGTTGTGAAATGGCGCACGTGGCGCACGGTGTGGACGGCTGACAGGTTCATCACTACTCTCCTAATCCGGCTTAGCCGGAACTAAACAGACAATCAAGGCGCAAAGAGACAGAGAAGCATTGCTTCTGCGCACTCTTCCCGGTGTCTTCTCGCCTTTATGTTTCAGAATCTCGCCCCATTTCCGATAAAAGGCATTCGCAACGTTTACTGCACAACGATCAGCGTGCCGCGCGGAGCTCGCAGATAGATCTTGGTGCGGTCATCGCTGTACGCGAGGCTGGCTTTGTTTACGCCATCGACGGTCCAGCCTGTGAGGGTCGCCGGACCGTTGATGGTTTGCGTCGAGCTGAAAAGCGTAGATCTGGATTTGGCATGCGCGCCAGCGGTGAGCGCCGAGGCCAGCACCGTGCCGTTCGTTGGGAAGGTGAGCGGGCCGCTGACCGTGAAGGCGTCGTTTGCGGCGGTGTCGAAGCGCCAGGCGATGCGTGCGCCTGGCGTGAGCGCGAGGCTGCCGCCGATCTGCAGTGTGCCACAGGCGGACGCCGTGCCGGCCATGAGCCAGGCGTTGCTGGCGACTGTGGCCGAGCCGCCGACGGTGCCGTTTCCGAAGAGCGTCGCGCCGGACGCCACGGCGACGGGGCCGCGGGTCGCGCAACCGTTGCCTGCCACGCCGAAGGCGCCGGCATTAACGGTGACCGGCCCGGTCGCCGTGCTGTTGCCAGTGATCGTCATCGAGCCCGCGCCATTCTTGACCAGTCCGCCGAGCCCGGTGACCGCACCGTCAAAGACGCTGTTTCCCGCGATGTTGAGGGTCGTCGGATTGCCGAGGGTGTCGTAACTTTCTTCGTTGCTCAGGCCGTAGAGGTGGTACTGGTCTGTCTTGAGCGACTGGATGGTGATGGCCAACGCGTTGGACGCCGCCAGATACCGGTAACCGAGGTAGTTGTCATTCTTCGTGACCGCATCCGGATTGAAGGTGAGCGCATCGCTGATCGGGCCGGCCCCGTCCGGGTCAAAGACGAGCCTTGTGGAGCGGTCTGTGCCTGCGGCCCAGCACCGGTGGTACAGACGGACCTCATAGCGCTTGCCGACTGTGAGTCCGGTAAGGTAGAGCGTTCCCGTGCTCATGCCCAGGTTCATGTCGTACAGCAGGTTATAAATGCCCTGGCTCGAGTTCACCGAGAGGTTGTTAGGTCCACCTGCGTTGTTGCCGCTTGGCGCACCGGTCCAGCCGTAGCCGTTGATAGTGCCGGCAGCAGCGGAAACCTTGTCAAAGGCGACGCCGTTGACGGTGGCCTTGGCTGTGCCAGTGCCGAAGTCGAGCAGATGGGTGTAGACCTTGGACGGGGAGATGCCGGTGCCCGCGTCGTTGGTGTAGTTCACGAAGTAAGGTCCCACGTTGGTCGGGAAGGCGCCCAGCGAGAAGATTCCCTGACCCGTGAGCCCGCCGAGAGTGACGCCGCCGAAGGGTGCTTCAAGGGTTGCGTTCGAAGCCACCGTGACGCCTGCGGTGATGCTGGCGCCTGATTCCAGAGTGACCGTGCCGACCTGGACATTCAGCGGGTTGGGAAGCGTGTTGGCTCCGTTGAACGCCTGAGTGCCCGCTCCCTGTTTGACCAGCGTTCCGCTTCCGGCGAGCGTGCCCGAGAAACGGCTGCTTCTGCCTGCGGTGGGGGCGAGCGTCAGCACGGGTGCGGCCACACCCGGAACTTCTTCATTGGAGAGCCCGTAGAGATGGCAGGTGTCGGTGCCGCTGAGCGAGATCACGCGAATCGAGAGCGTTCCTGCGGCGTCAGCTACGAAACGGCAGCCGGCGATACTCCGCGTCACGGTGTCCGGGTTGTAGTAGAGCGTGCCGACGGTCGTCGCTCCCGCAGAGAAGGTCATGATAAGGTTGCGGGGGTTGTTGGCGAAATTGCGGAAGTAGAGGCGCGTCTCGTACACCTTATTGGAGGTCAGCCCCGAAAGGGTCAGTGTCCAATTGGTGGTGCCGTAATTGAAATCCCAGAGCAGGCTGTCAATGCCGGTGCGCACGGTGTCGTTCGTCGTCGTGTCGTTCCATGCGCCGGTTGGGGGGGTGCCGGCAGAGAAAGACCACGCGCCAGTATTGCCGAACGTCACGCCGTTGATGACGGGTTGGGCCGTGCCGGTCGGGAAGTCGATCAGGTGGGTATAGGTCTTGGCTGTCGAGATGTCGCAGTCGCTCTCGTCCGTGAAGGCGTTCGTGTAAACGTAGCCGCCGAAGGCGACCGTGCCGCTGCCAGCGAGAGAGCCGACGGTCTCCACGCTGTCGACCGCGAGTGTCGCACCGGAGCGCACATGGAGGGTCGAGGCGTCGCCTATACACTCAGAGCCTGAAAGGGTCAGGACGCCCGCCTGCACATCCAAGTCGCCCGTGAACCCGTTGAGAACAGGGGTGTTGCCGCCGAATCCGAAGATGCCGGTGCCGCTCTTGGCGAAGAGGGAGCCGGACGGCGCGGTGAGATTGCCGGTGAAGCCGGAGGGCGTGCGCTGGTTTGCCCGCAGCAGCGCATTGCTGGCGGCGAGCGCGAGGGTGCCACGGCCGGTCAGGGCTCCCACGGTCGAATAGGGCGTGAGCCAGGTGCTGGGCAGCGGAACAGCGGTGTACGTGCCGGGAGCGCGCACGCGGACTTGCAGCCCCGCGTTGCCGGTCAGTTGGAAGTAGCCGATCACGATGTCGTAGCGTCCGGCGTCGAGCCAGAGAGGGCTGTCGACCCAGCTGCCGACGTTGTAGTTGCGGGCGATGACGGTCTGCCCGTCGATGGCCAGGATGGCGCCGTCGTCGCAGTAAATGCCGAAGACATACGTGCCGTTGGTTGGAATCGTGATGACGCCGCGCCAGACCGCCTCGAAGTTGAGTGCGCGGCTGCCGCCCGCGCCGTAGGGCTGCGGGAACTGGACGCCTCCAGCGGAGGTGCTCCAGTTGAAATCGAAGACGTTGCTGGAGACTCCGCTGAGGGCGGCCAAATCGGGAGTCAGTGTCGCGAAGTGGGACTCCATGCCTGCGAGCGTCCAGAAGTTGTTGGTGTTGGGCGTGACGCTGTAGTAGGTGCCCATCAGGCCGTTTGTGGAGGCGGTCTGGACGTCGAGTTCGCCGGTGGTGCCGACGGCCGTCGGGCCGGAGAGCGACGCGCCTTGCAAAGCGACGCTGCCCTGGGAAACCGACAGGGTGCCCGAGAACGGCGAGTTGGGGCCGGTCAGTGCCAGCGAGGCGGCTCCTGTCTTTTCGAGCCAAGCGTTGGTGAGGCCGCTTAGGAGGCCGGCGAACGTGCCTGACTGCGTTTGGTTCACGGTAAGCTTCGTCGCCGCGCCGCCGAACGCCACAGCGGCGGATGACGCGCCAGACAGCGAGCCGACCGCAGCGTTGGTCGCGTTTACGCGCAGGGTGGTGGCGGCGGAAAGGGCGGCTGCGCCGCTGACGGCTGCGTTGCCGCGCAGCTCAACCGTGCCCGACGCGAGTGAGAGGCCGGCGCTCACAACGGCGTTGGTGCTAAGGACGAGCGTCGCATTAGCGCCGACCGCGACCGAGAGGCCGGAAGAACCGCTCAGCGTGGTGTCGAGGGTATGGGTGCCGGTAAGCACGGAAACAATCGGAGTCGAGCCACCATTGTCGAAAGTTAGTGAGCCGCCCGAGAGGGTGTAGCCATAACTGGCGTTGTTGAAGGTGAGGCCGCCGACCGTGCGTGCGGTGCCGAGCGCGACCGTGGCCGGGCTGGTGATGGCAAGGCCAAAGAGAGGCGTGACGCCCGCGCCGCTGGGTGCGCTGCCGCTGTCCCAGTTGGAGCCGAGGGCCCAAGTGCCGCTCGCGGGGTTCTTCCAGATCACCGAGGCCCCCCCCGAAGTGTTGCCGATGGTCAGCAGCACGCGGGCGTTGGCGGTGTCGTTGGAGAAGGCATAGGATGCGCCGGACTGCGGGTTGCCGACTGAGAGCTGTGACGTGCTGCCGCCGAGGGTGCCGGCGTAAGTGAAGAGCGTATAGGTGCCCGGCTCCGAATAGGGAAGGCCGCTGCCCGCGCACGTGAGGTTGACGACGGTGTTGCTGATGACGAGTCCGCCGTTTGAGGTGACAGCGATCATATCGTTAGCGCCAGCGCCGAAGTCGATATCGAGGGTGCCGGAGGTTGCGGCGCTGCCGAGGACGAGGGCGTTTAGGCTCTGAGCCTTGACGGCGTACGTGCCAAAGCGCAAAGCGCGGCCGTCGACAATGAGCGTTGTCAGAGCGGGCAGCGCCCCTTCGATGCGGAGACCTGCCAGGCCGGAGAGGGTCGGCGCACCGGTGCCGGAGAAGTCGGCGGCGGCTACGATGTTGCTGACGACCATGATGCCGTTGGTCGGGCCGGAGAGGATCACATCGCGGTGGAGGGTGATGGTGTCAGCGAACGTGACGGTACCGGTGGTCATGCCGAGCGTGAAGCTGGCGCCCTTGTTGAAGACCTCGATGTCGTGGCCGATCCAGCGGCCGTTGCCGTTGGCGATGAGCTGGAGGTTGTTCGAGGCTGCGGTGCCGCTGTCGCCGATGCGGACCGTGTTGTTGAAGGCGCTGTAGCCGAGTGAGCCGCCAGCGCCGCTGTAGGTGCGGCCGTTGAAGGGGTTGGTGACGCCGCTGAGCGTGCCGTAGTCGTCCTCGGAAAGGATGAGCGTGCCGTTGCGTAGCGTCGTAGCACCTTGGAAGGCGCGGTTGTTGCCGCTGTCCGAACCGGAAGCGCGGATCTCGAGGGCCCCCGCGCCTGCTTTGGTCAGAGAGGTGACGCTGTTGCCTTTTGAATTGTTGACGAGCAGCATCTGCCGGAGAGAGAGGGTGTCACCCGCACCCACATCGAAGAGGGCGTTGTCGCCGTAACCCAAGGTTGCGGTGGAAAGCGTGAGGGCGCCGCCGCCGCAGCGGGTGCCGAGGGTCGCGGTGCCTGCGCCCATGAGGTTGATCGTGTTGGCGACAGTCTGTCCGCCCTGCGTCAGATAGAGGGCGGCGGCTTTGCCGCTTTGCGAGAGGAGGTTGACCGTGAGGCTGGAGGGGAAGACGGGGATTTGCAGTGTGCCCTCGTAGATGAGGGGGCTGGCGCAATTGCTGATAGCCGGAATCGTGAGTGTGCCGGGGCCTGACTTGCGCAGGGTGGAGGCGCTGGAGGTGAACGCGAGGGTGTTCGTGAGGGTCAGCGTGCCGGCCACCTCGAACGTGACGTTGGTCTGCGCCGTCACCGGGGCGCTGACTGTCCAGGCGCCGGGCGCGGGCAGGGTGATCGCCGGGAGTGAGCCGCTGGCGCTGTTGGTGAGGGAGATGGCCCCGCCGGAGAGCGTGAGGGTGCCGCCTGAGGCCACGCTCGTCGTCCGTAACCGGTTAGCTGTGAAGGTGCCTGACAGGTCGTTCATGAAGGCTGGGGAGCCAGGGGCAGGGAAGAAGAGCTTGAGGTTTTGTCCGCCGCCCGCCGCAGGGGCTACACCGTCGGACCAGAAGCCCGTGTCAGACCAGTTGCCGGAAAGCCCCTTGCCTTCGAAGACATAACCGGGGTTCGCACAGGAGAGGCTGCCGGAGCCGGAGAAAACGCCGGAAGCGTCGGAAGAGCTGAACGTGCCGGCGGCGGCAATGCCATTGGTGGAGACTTTGGCGAGCGCGAGCGTGCCGCTGTGGTTCAGAACCACGGACGAGCCGGTGACGGCTCGGAGGATTGAGTCGCCGCCGAATGCGCGTCCGGCATTGGAGGCGGACGCCATCGCGAAGCAGACCGTATCGATCATGGAGGCTCGGTCGCCCCAGCCGCCCTCGCCAGCGATGCCCAGCGTGTGCGAGCCAGCGGTGAGATAGAGTGCGCCGCTGGCGAAACGGCCTGGGCTGAACTCGACACTGCGGTTGAGAAAGGTCGCGAGCGGGACGCCATCAAGGGTGACGTAGATCTGATTGTCGGGGTAACCTTTGCGCAGGAGATGGGAGAAGGCCACGCTGTAGACGCCTGCGGAAGGCACCGTGACGGTCTGGGCGATTGCGCTGTTGTATTGCATGATCAGCATGTGGGCGCCATCGGGCGAAGAGCCCGCCGAGTTCCACTGGCTGGCGGTGGCCGTGTTTTGGCGGCCGACATTGCTGGCTAGGGCGGTGACGGTCCAGTTCGAGATGACGTTACCGCCGCCGACGTAGTTAAACGAACCGCTCGTCATCGCCGGCAGTTCGAAACCGGGATTGAGAATCAGGTTGGAGGCGGTGTCGGGGTCGCCGAGGGTGACCACCGACGCCCCGCTGGCCACAGAGATGTCAGCGTCTGCGAACAGAGAACCCGAGACTAGCAGCGTGCCAGTTTGCACCGAGAGAGGTCCTGTGCAGCGTGCGAGGGCGAGTGCGCCCAAGCCGGTTTTGCTAAGGCCGGCGACAGTGAGGAGATCGGCTGCGATGCTGTTGGTGGTGCCAGCGGCGGCGGAAATTGTGCCTTCGAGAGCGAAACGGCCTGCGCCGAGTAGCGCGTAGCCGTTGCCGGTGAAGGTGAGGTTCGAGGCGGCCACATCGGCGGCGATGTTGACGATGCCGCCCGTGCCCGTGAACTGCGCTTCAGCGCCCGGCTGCCACGCGGAGGCCCCGTTGGTCGAGTCGAGCCAACTGAGCGAGGTCGCATCCCAGAGATTCGTGGAACCCGGGTTCCAGCGCAACGCGGGAGGGGCTCCGAAAGCGAGTGGTGCAACGGCGACCAATGCGGTCGAAAGGAACAGGGTACGCGACGCGGACACAAGGCGTGAAACCTTCATACTAACTCCTTACAGGCAGAAACGCAGAAAACATTTTCAAGAAACAAAACAATTTTATAAGTGTCACTTTTTAAGATATAGATTATGGAAGCAAACGTCTTGTAAAAAACGGAGTAAAATGTGTACGAATTCCGCACAGCATGATGGCAAAAGCGGAACGGTGGCCCAATCCGCCGTCAGCTTCGCAAGCGGCCTTCGAAGGAGGCGGTTCGGTATTCGACGACGGTGCGGCGCAGCCCTTCCGCGAACGGGATCTCGGGCTGCCAGCCGAGGCTGCGGATGAGCGAGGTGTCACACCGTTTGCGCGGTGTGCCGTCGGGCATGGAGGGGTCGAAGCGGATCTCGGCGCGGCAGCCGGTCGCGTCGCGCACGAGTTCCGCCAGTTCGCGGATGGTGAACTCCTCGCCGGAGCCGACATTCGCCCAGTCAGGCGGGTCGTCGAGTTCCAGCAGGAAGAGCAAGCCGCGGGCAAGGTCATCCACATGCAGCAACTCCCGCCGTGGCGTGCCTGTGCCCCAGAGTGTCACCTGGCTTGCTCCTGCGAGTCGGGCCTCTTCGAACCTGCGGATCAGGGCGGGCAGCACATGCGAGTGGGCGGGGTGGTAGTTATCGCCGGGGCCGTAGAGGTTGGTGGGCATGGCAGAGTGGTAGAGGAGACCATGTTCTTTGCGGTAGAGCTGGCAGAGCTTGAGGCCGGCGATTTTTGCGAGCGCGTAGCCTTCGTTGGTGGCTTCGAGCGGGCCGGTGAGCAGAGACGACTCGGGGATGGGCTGGGGGGCGAGCCGCGGGTAGATACAGGTGCTGCCAAGGAAGAGCAGGCGCGGCACGTCGGCTGCGTGTGCGGCGTGGATGACATTGGCGGCGATCATCATGTTTTCATACAGGAAGGTGCCGAGCTGCGAGCGGTTGGCCTCGATGCCGCCGACGCGCGCGGCGGACAGCACGATGCACGCCGGACGGTGGCGGGCAATAAAGGCGCGCGTGGCAGCCTGATCCGTCAGATCGAGCTCAGCGTGCGTGGCGGTCAGCGGGGGTGGCAGGCCGCGCCGGGCGAGCGCCCGGAGGATCGCAGAGCCCACCATGCCGCGGTGGCCGGCCACATAGATGTTGGACAGAGTGTTCATAAAAAGGCCAAGAGGACGACCCGCCGGTCGCCTGTGCGTGGAGGGTGTAGGGGCGACCGGCGGGTCGCCCTTCTTTTATTCCGCATTTTCAAGCACGCCGCCGGCCTGCTGCACGGCGAGCTCTTGGCGTGCGACGCGCAGGTCGGCCTCGACCATCAGGCGCACCAGCTCCTTGAAAGTGACCCTGGGTGTCCACCCCAGTTCTTTGCGGGCCTTGGAGGCGTCGCCTAACAACAGGTCCACCTCACTCGGACGAACATAGCGCGCGTCGTGCTTGACGAACGCTTTCCAGTCGAGGTCGAGGAGTCCGAACGCCTCTTCGCAGAACTCGCGCACGCTGTGGGCTTCGCCGGTGGCGAGCGCGTAGTCGCCGGGCGTGTCCTGCTGCACGATGCGCCACATGCCCTCTACGAAATCGCCTGCGAAGCCCCAGTCGCGCTTGGCCTCGATGTTGCCGAGATAGAGGGCGTTCTGGAGGCCGGTCTTGATGCGCGCCGCCGCCATGGTGATCTTGCGCGTCACGAAGGTGGGGCCGCGGCGCGGCGATTCGTGGTTGAAAAGGATGCCGTTGCTGGCGTGCATGCCGTAGGCTTCGCGGTAGTTGACGGTGGCCCAATAACCGTAGAGTTTGGCGACGCCGTAGGGGGAGCGCGGGTGAAAGGGCGTAGTTTCCTTTTGGGGAATCTCTTGAACCAAGCCGAAGAGCTCTGAAGAGGAGGCTTGATAGAAGCGCACCTTCTTGCCCATGCCTGTTTCGCGGATGGCCTCCAACAGGCGGATGGTGCCGAGGGCGACCACGTCAGCGGTGTACTCCGGCACATCGAAGGAGACGCGCACGTGACTCTGCGCGCCAAGGTGGTAGACCTCGTCCGGCGTGATCTCATACATCATCTTGGCCATGCGCCCGGCATCGGCAAGGTCGCCGTAGTGCAGGAAAAGCCGTGTGCCGAGAATGTGCGGATCCTGGTAGAGGTGGTCGATGCGCTGGGTGTTGAAACTGGAGGAGCGGCGGATCATGCCGTGAACCTCGTAACCCTTCGCGAGCAGAAGTTCGGTGAGGTAGGAGCCGTCCTGGCCCGTGATGCCGGTGATAAAGGCGCGTTTCATGGGGTGTCCTTGGTGTTCTGGGTTCAGGTGCGCTTGGGGGTTGGCCTCCGCTCCAGCCCCCGTGTTGTCATATCGCGTATCATATCAAGCCGCCTAAACGCGTCTATTGCGTAGATACGGAAATAGTATTTACGAAAACACGCAAAAAAAGTACGATTTGCGACATGGAAGGGATCACCATCGGTGTTTTGCTGGACACGGAGTTCGACTACGGGGTGGGCGTCTTGGAGGGCGTGCGCGACTTCGCCCGAACCCAGCCGGGCTGGCGCGTGCTGCCGCTGCCGCAGACGCAGGAAGGTCTGCTGGCGCGGCTGGTGCGTTCAGGCGGGCTTCAAGGGTTGGCAGGAGCTTTCATCAGTGACCGCTGGATCGAGGGCCGCTTTCCGGCGTCGCTGGCGCTGGTCAACACGGCGAATCTCTCGCAGGTGACGCGCGTTTGCTCGGTGGCCCCGGACGACGCGGCAGTCGGGCGGCTGGCGGCGGCCCATTTCTGTGAATTGGGGTGGGTGGGGGCTGGAGTGGTCTCAGAGCGCGCGACGTACGCCGCGCAGTTGCGGCGGGAGGGTTTTCTGG